>MDSW01041801.1_pt1 | contig 146105 bp, 121 predicted proteins | sample 811171 | NCBI WGS metagenome assembly MDSW01 (sample SAMN05326641, study PRJNA326480) | marine metagenome | isolation source: seawater | place: Atlantic Ocean: North West | collected 2012 | reverse complement strand
TGGATTTAGATGGTAATGGTAAAATAGATTTTGAAGGATGGGTATACCTACAAAGATAAATAATGGCACATTTAGAGTAATCATTCTTTTTTTACTCATATATTTAAACCTAGATAACATTTACAGTCAGTTTTCTCTTGCTCCTAATGGTATAACAATTGTATGTCCTGGTGCAAGTTCGGGGGATACTGGAGTGGTAGATGGTGTAACATATACAGCTGTAAATAGAACTCTTCTAATCTCAAAAAGAAATGCAGGAGAGGATCTATCTCTTTGTTGTACTACTCCTGTGACTAATATGAGTAGTATGTTTGGTAATTCTAGAAACAAAAGGGTTAATCATCCAACTTATAATATTGCTAATTGGGATATGTCAAATGTGACAAATACAAGTAATATGTTTTTTAAAGCTTGGCGTTTTAATACAGATATAGGAGCTTGGGATATGTCAAGTGTAACAAACATGAAAAGAATGTTTTTTAATGCAGATGATTTTAATAAAGATATTGGTGATTGGGATGTTTCAAGTGTTACAAATATGGAGGAGACATTCTTTAGTATGAAGTATTTTAACCAAGACCTTAATGATTGGGATGTTTCAAATGTCACAAACATGGCCTTAATGTTTTATAACTCGGTAAAATTTAATCAAGACCTTAATAATTGGGATGTTTCAAGTGTTACAAATATGAACAAGATGTTTGCAGATGCAAGAGAATTCAATGGAGATATTACAAGCTGGAATCCCTCAAGTGTTACCAACATGAATCAAATGTTTTGGAAAGCTTATGATTTTAATCAACCGATAAAAGATTGGGATGTTTCAAGTGTTACTAATATGACTTCCATGTTTGAATTAGCAACAAGTTTCAATAAAGATCTTAGTTTATGGGATGTTTCAAATGTGACTAGTATGGCCAACATGTTTAAAAACGCAGATAATTTTAAAAGAGATCTTTGTGATTGGGATGTTTCATCTGTTACGACAATGAAGTCAATGTTTCAAGGCGCTGATGATTATAATAGAGATATTACATGCTGGGATACTTCTAGTGTTACTAATATGAACAATATGTTTCAAAATGCAGGGTCATATAATCAGGATCTTTCTGGTTTATGTGCTGAGGGTGTATCTTCTGCACCGACAAATTTTGGGATTTCAAATTCAAGCTTTTTACCTCAGTGGGGGCAATCCTGCAAAACAGATATTTCAATAACCTTCGGAGATGTAACAGAAATCTATGGCAACCCCAATTTTAATTTATCCGCATCATCACCTAGCACAGGTGCTTATTCATATAGTATTGCAGATGGATCAGTAGCTACAGTTAGTGGAAATACAGTAACAATTCAAGGGGTTGGAACAACCATTGTTACCGTAAATCAAGCTACAGACAGCAACTATAATTCTGCAACTGCAACAATGACTCTAACAATTAACAAGGGAAATCCTGTAATTTCTTTTTCTGATATAACCAAAACAACTATTGATCCAGATTTTAATTTATCTGCAACATCGAGTTCTACTGGAAGTTTTACTTATAGCTCATCAGATGGATCAGTAGCTACATTAACTGGTAGTTTAGCAAGTATACAGGGAGTTGGTTCAACTGTTATAACAGTAAATCAAGCTGCAGATGCAAATTATAACTCAGCCTCAGCATCAATGACTCTGACTGTTGTTAAAACAAATCCTGGTATTACTTTTTCAAGTATCACAAAAACAACTCTTGACCCAGACTTTAATTTATCTGCTACATCCAGTAGCACAGGTGCTTTTACCTACAGTATATCAGATGGATCAGTTGCTACAGTTAATGGAAATACAGTAACAATTCAAGGAGCTGGTTCTACAATAGTGACTGTTGTTCAGGAGCAGGATATCAATTTTAATTCTGCAACAAATACAATGGTGTTAACAGTAAATAAAGTCAATCCAGTGATTAGTATTTCTGATATAACTAAGGAGTTTGATGATTCTGATTTTAATTTATCAGCAACTTCTAGTAGCACCGGTGCATTTAGTTATAGTATCTCGGATGGTGGAATTGCCTCAATAAATCAAAATACTGTGACCATTTTAGGAGCTGGTACTGCCCAAATAACTGTAAGTCAAGCATCTGATAATAATTATAATTCAACTACGAAAATTATTAATCTTACTGTAAATAGAGCAGATCAGTACATAACTGTTGGTGATATTCCAACAGTTCAACCGCTGAAGGATTTTACAAGTTTACCTATTTCAGCTATTTCTAGCTCTGGTGCCCCTGTAGTGATTACTCTCTCTGCTGGTTCAGCTGCTAGCTTATCAGGTACGGTTTCGAATTATGAGCTTACTAGTATTAATCAAACAGGTGTAGTTACTATAACATTTACAACTGATCCTTCCTTTAGCTCAAATTATAAAGTTGCGAGCATAGTACTAACAATTGATGTAGTAAAATCAAATCAAAATATCATATTCAATCCAGAACCACCAGATAGCATTTATTACACAGAAAACCTTGGTTACACAATTAATGCTTCTTCAAGTTCTTTTCTTGATGTTGATTATCAATTAATTACTCCCGTTGGATCAAATACTGGGGTTACATTAACTGATAATAGTCTTGCTATTGACTATATCGGTATGGTTTCAGTACGTGTCTCGCAATCGGGTAATAATATTTATAACATGGCTGCTCCTAGGGTGGTTGAAATAAATATTTTAAAAGGACAAACAACTCTAAGTAGTTTTGGAATTCCAGATAAATTGATAATAGATGATGATTTTCAAATCACTCCTCCTTCTTCTAATAGAGATGGTGCATTTCAATATACCTCTAGTGATCCATCAATTGCAATAGTTTCTGGTGACCAGATTACTATAACAGGTATTGGATCGACCGTAATCACTGCAACTCAGTTAGAATCAGATAAATACAGCTCCTCGTCAATAAGCACTGTATTTATTGTTAATGATTTAGATACTGATGGAGATGGGATAGGGAATACTATTGACACAGATGATGATGGTGATGGTTACTCCGATGTAAATGAAAATTTATGTTTATCAGATCCATTAGATCCATTAAGCACCCCTTTAGATACTGATGGAGATTTTATACCAGACTGTGTTGATGTTGATGATGATGGAGATGGTGTTTTGGATACTGAAGATGTTTTTCCATTAGACGGTTCAGAGTGGACAGATACTGACGGAGATGGAATAGGAAATAACGCTGACTTAGATGATGATGGGGATGGTTACTCCGATGAGGATGAAATTAAATGTTTATCAGACTCTTTAAACGTTCTGAGTACCCCAACCGATAATGATAATGATTTTATTCCCGACTGTGCTGATACCGATGATGATAATGATGGTTACCCAGATGAAATTGATGATTTTCCTTTTGACCCATCTGAGTGGTTAGATACAGATGGAGATGGAGAGGGAAATAACCAGGATATTGATGATGATGGGGATGGAATTCCTGATTCACTAGAAGATAATCTTGATACTGATGGAGATGGTATTACTAACGATTTAGACGATGATGATGATGGAGATGGTATTCCAACTGCTCTTGAGGATGCTAATGGAAATGGTGATCCAACTGATGATGATGCAGATGGAGATGGTGTATATGATGCATTGGAATCTGATACAGATGATTCAGATTCGGATGGTGTAGTGGATAAATATGACGATAAAGATTACGATCCAAATAATGATAGTGATGGAGACGGTATCCCTAATATTGATGAAAAAAATGCTGGCTCAGATCCACTTAATAGTTCAGAATATCCAGAAGATTTTATATCAAATGGATTAAATTTTAAAATAACGAATTTCTTTTCTCCTAACGGAGATGGAATAGGAGATTTATGGAAAATTGATGAGGTTGACAGGTATCCAAGAAGTCAGGTGTGGATTTTTTCTAAAACAGGTAAACAAATATTTAGTGCAAGTCCATATAGGAATGATTGGAATGGTCAATTCAAAGGAAATGCACTTCCTTCTGGAAGCTACTTCTATAGATTAGATTTAGATGGTAATGGTAAAATAGATTTTGAAGGATGGATATATTTACAGAGATAAAACGAATAAGGTTTATTACTCAATCCTTTTTATGGTTCCTCTACGAGTATTTTCTAAGTTTCCTACCAAGGAATACTCGAAAGTATAGCTATTTTTCTTAGTTGTTAAAATCCTCATCCTAATAGGTCTCTTCTCCTGATTGTTTTTTGGATTTAATTTTGTTAAAACACACTCACAGTCATTGACCCAGCGAATACTAGCAGAATCAACTTCTCCCTTATAATACTCTATTTCAATAGAATCATTTCTTATAAAACGTGAGGATTCTAATTGGTTGTTTACAATAGTTTCAAACTCAAATACACCATTATGGAAGGATAAACAGTCTCTTTCAGCTGTGTAACAATTAATAAATGCCAAAAACAAAATAAAAGAAGATAATATTTTCATAATGTAAAAATACTAACTCTTTTGAGAATATTTATTGTAAGTACCATCAGGATTTAAAACAATTATATCGGTATTGATAATTTTATCCGAGATTATGTGATTGGGATCGGTTTTTGGTGAATTAGTTGTTTTAAGCGCCTCTAAAGGATTTAAACCAGATGATTCACTAGAGTAGTGGGGTGTATTTGATAAATCACCGTAAACAAGCTCATTTAAAGATGTTTTTGGAAAAACTTCAACAATTTTGGCTAAAAAATCTAAACTTGGTTTATTTCTTCCAGACAAGATATGAGATATTGAAGATCGTTGTACTCCAATTTTTTCTGCAAATGCTGAGGCGGATAATCCACTATCATGAATTAAATTTTCTATCCTTTTTGTTATCTCTAAGTAGTTTAACATTGTAAACAAAATAAAATTTACATAAATATACAAAGAATTTTCAACACTAAAAAGGGGTTTATTTATTAAATTATTTATTTATATTTTATTCATAAACTATTGATTTTAAATATTTTATATACAATAAAGTTATTTTTGTTTACAATTAGTAAATTTTTAGTTACAAAACTGTATACAGAAGTAATTTTTTGTGTTTACAAAAATTAACAACCATTGAACTACATTTGTATTAATTATGGTAAATATTAATAATTTTAAAGATCGATACCTTCCTCCAGATAAATTGAATTCTTTTCTTTGGAGCCTGAAAAAATTAGGAAATCTTACCGTTTTAGGGTATAGTGAACGGAAAAGACCCATATATGGGTATAAAATTGGCAAAGGTTCCTTAAAAGTACTTATTTGGTCTCAGATGCATGGCAATGAGTCTACTACTACAAAATCACTTATTGATCTATTAAATTTATTTGAATCCGGAGATTATTCATATTTACTTAAAAAACTTAAACTTATATTAATTCCACAGTTAAACCCTGATGGTGCTGTCCTTTATACTAGACATAATTCTAATTCAGTTGATTTAAATAGAGATTTTGTTAATTTAACTCAATCTGAAAGTAAAACACTGATGAAGGTGTTTAATAAGATTAAGCCTGATTTTTGTTTTAATTTACATGGACAAAGGACCCATTACTCTGCAGGAAAGATGGGTTTACCATCTACTCTTTCTTTTTTGGCCCCTGCATCTGATAATAAAGGAACTATCTCAAAATCTAGAGAAGATTCAATGAAGTTAATTGCTTCCATTAATAATCACATGCAGAATTATATACCTAACCAAATCGCAAGATTTGATGATAGTTTTAATATTAATTGCGTGGGAGATAAATTTTCAAGTCTAGGAGTTTCAACGATTTTATTTGAAGCTGGACATTACCAGGACGATTACAATAGAAATATCACAAGGAAACATATGTTAAACACTTTAATACATGTTTTAAAATCAATTATTCAAAATAATCATAAAGCTTATTCAGTAAATGACTATTTGAGTATTCCTGAAAATAATATGGATTATTGCGATTTACTTATAAAGGGCGTTGATATAAATGACAATCAATCAACCTATATTAATCAAGATTTAGTTATTAATTATAAAGAAATTTTAAAGAATTCAAATATAGATTTTGTTCCAAAGTTTATAGGTTATTCTGATAGCTATGTTGGATTAGCTCATAAAACAGTAGAGTTTAAAAATCTTGAAATTTCAGGCCCAATTAAATTCAAATTAAATTATTTGAGTACAAAAATGAAACATATCACTGATAAGTTGTTAAATATGTAGAGAATCGCTTCTTTTGATAAGAATAATTCAATAATTTTTGTATTTTGTCGAAAAATTTAATAAAAATGGAACATGGAATCAAGTTAGATGAGATAGATCGTCAGATTCTCGATTTACTTATAGAAAATACGCGTATCCCATTTACTGATATAGCAAAGAAATTATTAGTATCTGCAGGAACAGTTCATGTTAGAGTAAAAAAAATGGAAGACGCAATGATCATTAGAGGTTCATCATTAAATCTAGATTATGAAAAACTAGGATATTCATTTATAGCTTATGTAGGTATATTATTAGAAAAAACTCAAAAAACAAAATTTGTAATTGATAAATTAAATGCAATTCCAAATGTCACAGTTGCACATATTACTACTGGTAAGTACAATATTTTTTGCAAATTAAGAGCAAAAGATACAAGTCATGCAAAAGAAATTATTTTTTCAATTGATGACATAGATGGAATCAATAGAACTGAATCTATGATATCTCTTGAGGAAAGTATAAATGATAAGAAAAGATTAATGCACAGTATTTTTAACGACCTATAAAACTATGGCTAGAGAGCCCAAAATTGATAGATTTAATGAAGTAATACGCTCCAAGTTTCAAATATATAACAGCTTATTTCTAACATTACCTTTTGATAGTATTAGGAGGACATCTTTAATGTTACCTCTATTTTCAGATTATTGTAAAAAAGGATATGATAAGGGCGATAATCCAATGAGAATAGTAAATAAATTTTTTAATAAAATCTTACCAGATTACAATGAAAATCAAAAAAACGAGTTGTTATTTAATTTCATTCAGTATGTAGAACGTCAAGTTGTTTTATTTGATGCTATCGAAGATGCTGGATTTTCATATGTAAATAATCTTCATGGTAGAGGTACTCTTAGATTTATGAAAGAAGAGGCTGTTAGCTCAAATAATTTAGATACTCTTAGGGAGTATTTAAATAATTTTAAAGTAAGAATAGTCTTAACCGCTCATCCAACTCAGTTTTATCCCGGCAGCGTGCTAGGAATTATAAATGATTTATCAGAATCTATAAATAACGATTCTCTTGATACAACAAAGAAATTATTGGAACAACTGGGAAGAACAAGGTTTTATAAAAGTAAAAAGCCAACACCATATGATGAGGCAACAAGTCTAATATGGTATTTAGAAAATATTTTCTTTCACTCAGCAGGAAATATTGTAAATTATTTGAATAAGAACGTTTTTGAAACCAAAAAGCTTGATAATTCAATTTTTGATTTTGGTTTTTGGCCTGGAGGAGATAGAGATGGAAACCCATATGTTACTCCTGAAATAACGTTAAAAACAGCAAACAAGTTAAAACACTCTGTACTTAGAAATTATTACAGAGCACTAAGAGCACTAAGTAGAAAACTAACTTTTGATGGTATACTTGAAAAAGTTGAAAATCTCCAAGATACAGTTTATAAAGCGTTATTTAATTCTGAAAAGCACAGTCTAAAACTCTCTTATTTAGAAGATGAGTTAAATCAGATCCATAAACTTCTCAAACAAAAAAATGATGGCTTGTATGAAGATTTGATTTTAGATTTAATTTATAAGGTTAAGTTATTTGGATTTCATTTTGCTAGTATGGATTTAAGGCAAGATTCAAGGGTACATTCTGATGTTTTTAATAATATTTTAAAGAACAAGGAAGTCCTTGATTTACTAGGAAATGAATTAAAAGACTATTCTTTACTAGATGAAAGAAATAGATGTGAAATTCTTACAAAAATTAAAGGAAATATTCTTCCTTCCTTTTTTAAAAATAAAATTACCTCCGAAACACTTGAAAGTATTCAGGTGATGAAAGAAATTCAAAAAAATAATGGTGAAAAAGGCTGTAATAGATATATAATAAGTAATTGTAACAGTTTAGAATCTATACTTCAGGTTTTTGCAATGCTTAGGTTAAGTAATTGGAACAAACCTAAGGTTGATATAATTCCACTTTTTGAAACAATTTCTGATTTGAAAAACTCAACATCCATTGTTAAATCATTATTCGAAAACTCAACATACCTCTCACATCTTCTAACTAGAGGAAACAAACAAACTATAATGCTAGGTTTTTCTGACGGAACAAAAGATGGTGGATATCTAATGGCAAATTGGAGTATATATAAAGCAAAAGAGAACCTAAGTAGGCTTGCATCAAAGCACGGTATTTCCGTAGCTTTTTTTGATGGAAGGGGAGGGCCACCAGCTAGAGGAGGGGGAAGAACTCATGAATTCTATAATTCCTTAGGAACTGATATACAGGCAGATGATATTCAATTAACTATTCAAGGGCAAACCATAAGCTCAAACTTTGGAACATTGGAGTCATCACAATATAATCTTGAACAACTACTTAGCTCGGGTATAAAAAATGAAATATTCATAAATAATTCAAATAACCTTGATCCTAAAGATCGCGATACAATGGAGTCTCTTGCATCATTAAGTCACAAAGCTTACGAGGAATTTAAAGCACATCCTAAGTTTCTAAAATATTTAGAAAACATAACAACACTTCCATATTATGCTAAAACTAATATTGGTAGCCGTCCATCTAAAAGAGGAATAAACAAAGAATTATCATTGGATGATTTAAGAGCTATTCCTTTTGTAGGAAGCTGGAGTCAATCAAAACAAAATGTACCAGGTTTTTATGGAGTTGGAACAGCACTAAATGAATTTAAAAAGAATAAAAGCTTTAGAAACGTCAAAAGGTTATATAAAAACAATGCATTCTTTAGAACACTAATTGCAAATAGTATGATGAGTCTTACAAAATCATTTTTCCCTTTAACAAAATATCTGTCCAAAGACTCTGAATATGGAAAATTTTGGAATTTAATTTATCATGAATTTGAACTTAGCAAGCAAATGATTCTAGAATTAACTGGTTTTAAGAGTCTCATGCAAAATGAAAAGGCTGGAAAAGCATCAATTGAAATTAGAGAAAATATAGTAAATCCACTAATTACCATTCAACAATACTCATTGATGCAAATTCAAAAAAATAAAAAAGAAAATCATTTAGATGATAAAAGTTTGGCAGTTTTTGAAAAGATGGTTACCAGATCACTATTTGGAAATATAAATGCGAGTAGAAATTCTGCTTAGGATAAATAAAATTCAAATCCTTTTTTGATATTTTTAACTGGCACTTGAATGTCAATAAGTGCATTTCCTATTGATTCTATTAATACAAAATTGGTTTTACCATGACTATTTTTTTTATCATGTTTTAAAAGTGATATAATTTGATCGCAGTCGTTTTCGGTTAAATTAACTATTTCAAAAATTGAATTAAAAACGTTCTTAATTTCTTTAGCTTCAGAAATTTTAAGCTTACATAAATCACAAGAAATATAAGCCTCAATAATCATTCCTATTGCTATAGATTTCCCATGACTAAGTTTGTTATGAGTTTGTGAATTCATAAAAAATGATTCAATTGCGTGACCAACGGTATGACCAAAATTTAAAACTTTTCGTTTATTTTTTTCAAAAGGATCATCTAATACAATTTTGTTTTTAATTTTTATGGATGTGAATATTTCATCTATTCCAGGTTCTTTTTTTTCTAATAGAATTGTTGAAACCTTATCCCAATATTTTTTATCTGTAATTAATCCATGTTTTAGCATTTCCGAATAACCATTTCTTAATTCTTTAATAGATAGAGTATTTAAAAAAAATGGATCAATTACTACTAGTTTAGGATCATTAATTACACCTATCTGATTTTTAAGATTACCAAAATCAATTCCCGTTTTTCCTCCAATTGAAGCATCAACCATTGACAATAGAGTTGTTGGGATATTTATGAAATCAATTCCTCGCTTGAAAGTGGATGCAATAAAACCTCCTATATCAGTTATCACCCCACCTCCAAGATTAATCACCAAACTTTTTCTATCTCCACCTTTATCAGAAAGAATAGTCCACACCTTTTGGCATGAGTTAATATTTTTATTCTCTTCTCCTTCATCAATTTCAATAACTATAAAACTAAATGAATTAGAAATACGTTTCTTAAAAATTGGAATACATTCTTTATTGGTATTTGAGTCAACCAAAACATATATTGAAGAATATGAGTTTTGTTTGACTATTTCATCAAGTTTATCATAGCCATTTTTTTCAAAATAAACTGAGTAATTTTTGCCCTTAATTTGATTCATTGTGCAAAAATAAAATTTTATCTTGCAAAAGAGATTAATTTCTTATTTCAATATACTTTTTAATTTTAAAAATTTGAAAAAAATAGTTGATTTTAATGACACTAAAACAGCTTTTGAATTAAAATCTAATAAAGAGCTAAGGCGAGCTTTTTATCTCTTTAAATTAATTTCTTATCCCTTTCTTGTAACTCTTGGTAAAGCATTAGTTTTTTTATCAATTAAATTACGTTTACCTGTAGATTTTATAATTAAAAATACTGTATTTGATCATTTTTGTGCTGGAATTAACGATGTTGATTCTGTTAGGGTAGTAGACTCACTTGCATCGAGGAATGTAAGTTCTTATCTACATTACTCTGTTGAAGCTGCACAATCAAATGCAGATTATGATCAATGTTTAGAGTCCACATTAAAAACTATTGATATTTCAAAGAATAATCTTAATCTTCCTTTCGTAGTTTTTAAACCAACAGGATATGGTTCGACTGATTTATTGGAAAAAAAAAGTAAATCAATACCTTTTAGTTTGATTGAAAAAAAAGAATGGAATAGAATGGTTAATCGTTTTAGGATGACATTTGAAAAGGCAAAGTCTATTAATATTAAAGTTTTTGTAGATGCAGAAGAAAGTTGGATTCAACCTGCAATTGATGAAATAGTCGAAGAGTTTATGATTGAATACAATAAAAAAGATGTGTTGATATTTAATACCGTTCAAATGTATAGAAAGGGAAGATTAGAATACTTAAAAAATTTAAAAAACAAAGCAACTAAATCTAATTTTAAGATTGGTATTAAGCTAGTTAGGGGAGCTTATATGGAGAAGGAGAGATTAAGAGCTAGAAGAATGAATTATCAAAGCCCAATTTGCAATTCAAAGGAAGATACAGATAATCAATATAATAAAGGGGTAGAGTTTATGTTTGATAATATTGATCTGTTTTCAATTTTTTTAGGTAGTCATAATGAGCAAAGTGTATTGAATGCAATTCTTCTTGCAGATAAAATGGCAATCTCAAAAAATAACCAAAATTTGTATTTTGGACAGTTATTTGGCATGAGTGATAATTTGACTTTTACATTAGCTAAAAACGGATATAATTCTGTTAAATATTTACCATATGGACCTGTAAAAGATGTAGTTCCATTTTTAATTAGAAGAGCCGAGGAAAACACTTCTGTTTCTGGTCAAACAAATAGAGAGCTTGAATTAATTAAATCTGAGGTAAAAAGAAGAAAAACTATTGCTTGATATTTAAAATTTTTATCGTCTTAGTACAGTTTTCAAAAATAATTTCCCTGTATTTCATCAACATATTTCCACTTAGATTATAGATTTTACATGAGTCTTTTGAGGTATCACTTTTAGAAAAATTAACAGATGAGTTTTTAATAAACACTTTGATTAGATCATCATTCAAATCAATAATTGAATCAATTAAAATATTTTGATCAATGTATTTTTTTTTTAATAATTCACTCTTAACTCTTGCTTCAGGTCCGTAATTACAACTTGTTTTTTTACCACTTAAAAAAAAAGATAATATTACAAGACCTATGCAAAGACCAAATAAAAAATAGCCAAATCTTTTAATTAATAACATTTAATTTATTTTAATTCTTCTTTTATTATCATCAACTACACTCATTTCTATTGTAGTAAATTTAAAATCTAATAATTCATTAATTATTTCAGGCCATTCAATAAAACATTTATTTCCTGAATCCAAATATTCCTCTATTCCAATATCCAAAGCTTCTTCTAAATTTTTAATTCTGAATAAATCAAAGTGATATATTATATTATTTGTGCTGTTTTCATATGTATTTACAAGTGAAAATGTTGGGCTTGAAATGTTATCATTGAAGTTTAGGTATTTACAAATTGATTTAATTAACGTTGTTTTTCCTGATCCCATAGGGCCTTTGAATAGCACAATTTGGTTATTTAATTGTTTAGAGATTTTTTTTGAGATATAGTTTATTTCAGTCAACGAATATATTAGTTCCATTTTAATTTATTTGTATCATTTTGGAAGAAAAGTTATAAAAGGAATGATCATTTCCTCCATTGAAATTCCACCATGCTGAAAAGAATTTTTATAGTGATTTGCATAATGGTTATAATTATTTTGATAAATAAAATAATTATCATTTCTGCAAAATATAAATGAGTTATCCAATGAAATTCTTGGTAATTCATAATCCTCAGGATTTTTAACTTCTACAAGTTCTTTTTTATTATATGTCATACTCCTTCCTGACTTATATCTCAAATTTGAGCTAGTATCTTTTTTACCTTTAATTTCAATTGGATTCTGAACGTTAATTGTCCCGTGATCTGTTGTTATAATTAGTTTGAAATCTAAATCTCTAGCTTTTTTTATAATATCGAGTAGGGGAGAGTTTTTAAACCATGATTTTGTTAATGATCTATAGGCTTTGTTGTCGGGTGCAAGTTCTTTAATTATATCCATTTCAGTTTTAGCATGAGAAATCATGTCAACAAAATTATATACTAGTACATTCAATGAATTTACTTTTTTATTGTACATGTTTTGAAGATACTTTTTGGCAACAGATGGAGATTTAATTTTATTATAACTGAAACTAAATTTTTTGTTTTGATTATTCATTAGCAATTTCAATAAATCATTTTCATACAAATTTTTACCTCCTTCATCGATATCATTTTTCCAAAATTCGGGATAATTTCTTTCTATTTCCCTAGCAGTCATTCCTGAAAAAATCGAATTTCTTGAATATTGGGTAGTACTAGGGAGTATACTAAAGTAACACTCTTCTTTTCTAATTTTATAATACTCCTCAACAATTGGACTCAAAGCTTTCCACTGATCAAGTCGAAAATTGTCTATAAGTATGAGCAGAGTTGAATAATTGTCATCTAGAAAAGGAATTATTTTTTTATTAAAAAGTGTGTTTGATAATACAGGTGTATTTGAATCTTCTTTTTTTATCCAGTTGGTATAATTATTTTCAACAAACTTTGAAAAACTATAATTGGCTTCCTTCATTTGTACCTCATATATTTCAGACATTGCATGATCTTCAAGATTTTCTAATTCAAGCTCCCAAAATATCATTTTTTTGTAAAAAATAATCCAATCATCAGGTGTTGAAATTTTTTGAATCGAATTTGAAATGTTTATATATTCTTTTTGATATGACTCAATAGTTTTTTCTTCAATTAGATTTTTAGTATTTAATATTTTTTTTAAAGACAGGAGAATTTGGTTTGGATTAACAGGTTTAATTAGATAATCAGAGATTTTCCTACCAATTGCATCTTCCATAATTTTTTCAGCCTCATTTTTTGTAATCATAACGATGGGTATACTTGAATCATATTGTTTCAATTTATCTATTGTTTCTATACCATTTAAACCTGGCATATTCTCATCAAGAAGTATAATGTCAATTTGATTATTTTTGACATACTCTAAAGCATCTAAACCATTTGTAGATAAGGAGACTTTATAACCTTTGTTTTCTAGAAATATGATATGCGGTTTCAAGTGTTCTATCTCGTCATCAACCCACAGAATTCTGGTAGACTCCATACTTAGCTTTTTTTAATAAAAGAACCAATTTACGTTTTTATTATATTTTTTTTAAGAACTATTTTTTAAATTAATATTTCAGGAATAAAAATTGATTCTTTATAATTTTCTTAATTTTACGATCATGAAATTTAATCCAAGGCTAATTTTTATTAAAATAAATGGGGACTTGACGATCAAACTAAAATCGAATATTTCGAAATGATTTTAAAAACTGTTCCTCAGAAAACAATCGCTAAACCTGTAGATCTTGAGGGTGTTGGTCTTCATACTGGTTCAAAGGTAAAATTGTCTTTTTTGCCTGCACCAGTTGATACAGGATTTGTTTTCATAAGAAATGATATAAAAGGTAAAAATAAAATTGGAGCTGATGTAAATTACGTAGTAAATACTGACAGAGGAACTAATATTGAAAAAGACGGCATTAAAATTCAAACATCTGAGCATGTACTCGCAGCTCTTGTTGGCTTGGATATTGATAATTGTTTTATTCAAATCAATGGACCAGAACCACCTATTATGGACGGGTCTTCAAAGTTTTTTGTTGAGGCTCTTGAATTAGCTGGGATTAAAGAACAAGATTCTCTTCGCGAAGAATTTGTAGTAAATGAATTAATTAGCTACAAAGATGATGAAACTGGAAGTGAAATCACTTTGATTCCTTCAAATGAATATCAAGTCACTACTATGGTAGATTTTGGAACTAAAATACTTGGTACTCAAAATGCTTCTCTAGAAAAGTTAAATAATTTTAAAAATGAAATTTCTTCAGCGAGAACTTTTAGTTTTCTTCATGAGTTAGAAGGGCTTTTAGATAATGGTTTAATCAAAGGGGGAGATTTAAACAATGCTATAGTTTATGTAGATACCCCTCCATCAAAATTATCAATGGAAAAATTAAAAAAGGCTTTTAAGAAAGACAAATTAAGTGTTAAGCCTAATGGTATTTTAGACAATCTAACTCTACATTATTCAAACGAAGCTGCAAGACATAAACTATTGGATGTTATAGGTGATCTTGCATTAGTTGGAACTAAAATAAAAGGTAGGGTCATAGCAAATAAGCCTGGTCATAAAACAAATACCTCGTTTGGAAAGAAGCTATTTAATATAATTAAGTCAGAAAAAAGATCCAATACTCCCTTTATAGATATAAAAAAGAAGCCATTATTAGATACAGTGGCGATAATGAAAATCCTTCCACATAGACCTCCCTTTTTATTGGTTGATAAAATTTTTGAATTATCTGAAAATCATGTTATTGCTTTGAAAAATGTAACAATGAATGAACCTTTTTTTCAAGGACATTTCCCCGGAGTTCCAGTAATGCCAGGAGTTCTTCAAATTGAAGCGATGGCCCAAGCAGGGGGTGTTTTACTATTAAATACTGTTCCTGACCCTGAAAATTACATAACTTTGTTTATGAAAATGGACAAAATTAAATTTAAGATTCCTGTATTACCTGGTGATACGATGTTATTCAAATTAGAATTGATTAGTCCTATAAGAAGAGGTATTTGTCATATGCGTGGTTATATATATGTTAACGATAGTATAACTACTCAAGGAGAATTAATGGCACAAATTAAAAGAAAAGAAAAATGAATCAACCCTTAGCATATGTTCATCCTGGTGCTAAAATAGCCAAAAATGTAGTTATTGAGCCATTCACAACTATTAGTAACAACGTAAAAATAGGAGAGGGTACATGGATTGGTTCTAACGTAACTATCATGGAAGGGGCAAGAATTGGTAGGAATTGTAATATTTTTCCTGGTTCAGTAATTTCAGCTGTTCCTCAAGATTTAAAATTTAATGGTGAGGACACAACAGCAGTCATAGGCGATAATACAACCGTAAGAGAATCTGTAACTATAAATAGGGGAACTAAAGATAGGATGAAAACCAAGATCGGAAAAAATTGCTTAATAATGGCATATTCACACATAGCTCACGACTGTGTTGTCGGTAATAATTGTATTTTTTCAAACAATAGCACATTAGCAGGACATATTACAGTTGGCGAGCATGTTATTCTGGCTGGATTCGTTGCTGTTCATCAGTTTTGTACCATTGGAGATCATGCCTTTGTTGCTGGTGGGTCTCTTGTGAGAAAGGATGTTCCACCATTTGTTAAAGCTGCAAGGGAACCACTTTCATATGTTGGTATTAACTCTGTTGGTTTGAGGAGAAGAGGTTTTTCCTCTGAAAAAATAACTGAAATACAAACTATTTATAGATTATTGTTTCAAAAAAAATATAATAATACTCAAGCAACTGAAATTATTGAAGCTGAAATGATAGCGAGTCCTGAAAGAGATGAAATATTAAATTTTATTCAAAATTCTCAAAGGGGAATAATGAAAGGGTATTTTCAAAAAAATTGATTTATGGCAAATACATCTGACATAAGAAAAGGCTTATGTATCAAATATAACAATGATATATATAAAATTGTTGAATTTCTGCATGTCAAACCAGGAAAAGGCCCTGCCTTTGTTAGGACTAAGCTTAAAAGTATTTCTTCTGGAAAAGTTATTGATAATACTTTTTCTGCAGGACATAAAATTGATTCAATTCGTGTTGAAACGAATAAATACCAGTTTCTTTACAAGGAATCAGATCAATATTATTTTATGAATACTGAGAATTATGAGCAAATAGGTATTAACTCTAATATTATAGATTCATCAGAATTATTAAAAGATGGTGAAATTGTAAATATTTCAATAAACTCTGAAGATAATATGCCTTTGTCAGTAGATATGCCCGCAAGTGTCATTTTGACAATAACCCATACTGAGCCTGGAGTCAAGGGAAACACCGCAACAAACGCCACAAAGCCTGCATTAACAGAAACAGGAGCAAAAATTAATGTTCCTTTGTTCATAAATGAAGGTGACAAAATTAAAATCGATACCGATAAAGGAATTTATTTAGAAAGAATTAAAGAATTGTAATATGAGTGTACTAGTAGATAAAAATTCAAAAATTATAGTCCAAGGATTCACTGGTGGTGAAGGTACATTTCATTCGACTCAAATGATTGAATACGGAACTAATATTGTAGGAGGTGTTACCCCGGGGAAAGGAGGTCAGTTACATTTAAACAAGCCTGTTTTTGATTCAGTCAATGAAGCAGTCAGTAAAACAAATGCTGATACATCTATAATATTTGTTCCTCCGCCATTTGCAGCGGATGCTATCATGGAATCCGCTGATGCAGGTATAAAGGTGATCATTGCAATTACCGAGGGTATTCCAATTTCAGACATGGTTAAAGTTGTTCCATATGTAAAGGCTAAAGGATCAATTTTAATAGGTCCAAATTGTCCGGGAGTTATTACACCTGAAGAGGCTAAAGTTGGAATTATGCCGGGTTTTGTTTTTAAAAAAGGATCTGTAGGTATAATTTCAAAATCTGGAACTCTTACTTATGAGGCTGCTGATCAAGTAGTTAGAGCTGGTTTAGGCATAACAACTGCAATTGGAATAGGTGGAGATCCAATTATAGGAACAACTACTAGAGATGCAGTGGAGTTATTCATGAATGATCCGCAAACTAAATGCATTGTTGTAATAGGTGAAATTGGTGGACAGCTTGAAGTTGAGGCTGCAAGATGGATAAAAAATACTGGAAACTCAAAACCTGTAGTTGGTTTTATTGCTGGTGAAACTGCTCCTAAAGGCAGAACTATGGGTCATGCCGGAGCAATCGTTGGAGGTTCTGAAGACACAGCTCAAGCTAAAAAAAGAATTATGAAACAATGTGGTATATACGTTGTTGATTCCCCTGCTGATATTGGAAAAAAGGTATTTGAAATTTTAAAATGATGGAATTAGTTAAGAATAAAAATGTCATTGTAACAGGTGCAACTAGGGGAATTGGTAGAGGAATAGCTCTCGAATTTGCAAAACATGGTAGCAATGTTGCATTTACTTATACTAAATCAGTTGACCAGGCCAATAATCTTGTTAAAGACTTAGAGTCATATGATGTAAAAGCAAAAGCTTATCAAAGTGATGCATCAATTTTTTTAAATGCTGAAAAGTTAATTGATTCAGTATTAAAAGATTTTTCAGGAATTGATGTTTTAGTTAACAATGCTGGAATTACAAAAGATAATTTATTAATGAGGTTAACTGAACAAGACTTTGATGACGTTATTAATGTTAATTTGAAATCAGTTTTTAACATGACTAAAGCTGTTCAGAAAACTTTTTTAAGACAAAAAAGTGGGTCTTTAATTCATATAAGTTCTGTTGTTGGAATCAAAGGAAACGCAGGGCAATCAAATTATTCGGCATCAAAAGCTGGGATTATTGGGTTTTCAAAATCAATAGCTTTAGAACTTGGTTCAAGAAACATTAGAAGCAATGTAATAGCACCAGGATTCATCGAAACTGAAATGACAGAAAAATTATCTGAAGAAGTAGTGGAAAAATGGAGGAATGCCATACCTTTGAAAAGAGGTGGTACTCCAGAAGATGTAGCTAACCTTTGTGTATTTTTGGCTTCTGACTTGTCTTCATACATTACAGGACAAGTTTTAAATGTTGATGGAGGAATGCTCACTTAAATATATATTAATTAAATAAAACTAAATATTATGCAACGTTTACCTAAAATTGGATTACCTATTCTTGCTGTAGGTTTTTTGGCTTTAATTTTAATTTCACGATCATCTATTAATATAGGGTATGGTGAAGCAGGAGTTCTTTTTAAAACCTTCGGAGGAGGAGTAGTTACTGACGAACCGCCTTTGGGTGAGGGTTTTAAAATTATTGCTCCTTGGAATAAAGTTTATTTATATAACGTCAAGCAACAAGAATTTTTTGAGGGAAATATGCAAGTACTTTCATCTAATGGTTTGGAGATTTCACTTGACCTTTCGGTCTTATATCAACCTGATTATACTAAATTAGGTCTTCTACATAAAACAAAAGGTGAAAACTATGTAAATATTGTATTGATTCCTCAGATCAGAGCTGTTGCGAGATCTGTCGTTGGAAGATACACCCCTGAGCAGCTGTATTCTACTAAGAGAGATGCAATTCAAAATGAAATTTATGAAGAAACTAAAAAAGCAGTCGCGGACCAATATATACAATTGAATGCTGTTTTAGTTAGGGATGTAAATTTACCTGTTGCAATTAAGGAAGCTATTGAAAGAAAGTTAAGACAGGAGCAGGAAGCTCTTGAGTATGAATTTAGACTTGAAAAGGCTAAGCAGGAGGCAGAAAGACAAAGAATTGATGCGGAAGGTAAGGCTAAAGCTAATAGAATTTTAAGTGCCTCTCTAACAGATAAAATTCTTCAAGAAAAAGGTATCGAGGCAACAATAAAATTATCAGAATCAAATAATTCTAAAGTAATTGTTATTGGTAGTGGTAAAACCGGGATGCCAATTATTCTCGGAAATCAGTGATTTTTAATAGATTATATAACCCTTGGGATTACTCCTAAGGGTTTTTTATGACTTATGGTAAGATTGGATTCTTCAATATTTTCTTTTCTTAAGGATCTTAGATCAAATAATAATAGAAATTGGTTTAATGAAAATAAAACAGCATTTAAGAATATTGAATACAAGATAAAATCCTTTGCATCTAATTTGTTTGATGAACTCAATAAACACGATAATATTGAAACTTACAAAGTCTTTAGAATTTATCGAGACATCAGATTTTCAAAAAATAAAACACCTTATAAAACTAACTTTGGTATATCTTTTAAAAGGAAAAAACCTAATTTAAGGGGTGGGTATTATCTACATTTAGAGCCAAATAAAACTTTTATTGCCGCGGGTTTTTGGAATCCAAATAAAGATGACATAACTAGAATAAGAAATGAGTTTATTAATGATGCTGATGAATTTAGAACAATAATTGAATCAAAATCCATCAATAGCATTTGGGGAAGTATGAGGGGTGAAGTCTTAAAAAGCGCCCCCAGGGGATTTTCTAGAAATGAAACTAATATTGATTTAATTAAAATGAAACAATATATATTTATTAAGGAATATAGGGATAAAAATTTGTATTCAGATAATATACTTGTCCAATTTAGCGAAAGCTTCAAGACAATAAGACCTTTTTTTAATTACATGTCAGATATTCTAACTACCGATTTGAATGGTGTTTCAATTATTTAATTAATAACTTTGATGAGGTTTAGAATAATCTTTTTTTTTCTTTTTACTCAAATTTTATTTGCTCAAAAAACCTCGGTAGTTATTGATACTGACTCAGCAAATGAAGTAGACGATCTCTTTGCTATTTTAGGAGCTTTAACGGAGATAAAATTTGATGTAGTTGGCATAACTGCCTCTCAGTTTCATACTTCCCCTTATGCTTCAAAAAATACTGCTTTAGAGAGCAAAATAATTAATGACAGTATTTTATCGCTGTTAGATTATAAATCAATACCATCATTGATTGGAAGTAACCATCCAATTACTGATTTAGATTTATTAATTAATTCTGAAGCTTCAGATTTTATAATCAAAAAAGCAAAACTTTTTTCAAAAAAAAATCCATTAACTATTATTGTCTTAGGTTCATGTACAAATATTGCGACTGCAATATTAAAAGACCCTACCATTATAAATAATATTAAAGTATATTATCTTGGCTTTTGGCATGATCATATTACCAATTCTTATGATTTTAATGAATTTAATACAAAAAATGACCCGATTGCTGTTAACGTCCTTTTAAACAATAATGATCTTGATTTAACAATAATGAGTGCAACAACTTCAAAAGATTTAATTTTTAATAAATCTATGGTTTTCTCTAAATTAAATAATTATGATAAACTAGGGCTTTATTTAATTAATAGGTGGGAGTCATATAAACGCTGGTGGACAAAAATCGATCAGGAAAACAATAAATGGATAATGTGGGATGTTGCATTAGTTGAGGCTATCGCTAACAATGATATCGCGTTTAAAAGTTTATTTGATACCCCTATGACAAAATCAAAAAGAAAAATTAATATTTATACAAGCATTAACTCAAAAAAAATGATAGAGGTTTACTGGAAAAAGATTGATTCTTACTTTAATAGATTAAATAATGAATGAATTAAAAATAAATACATCAATAGAAGATATTACTTCTTTTTTTAATTCTCATAATCTTTTAATGGAAGGAGAGAAGATTAACATGTTTACAAAAGCTGGAGAAGGCAATATGAATTTAGTTTTAAGAATAAAAACAAATAAAAGATCATTTATTTTTAAACAATCTAGACCTTATGCTGAAAAATACCCTTTTATTAAAGCCCCAATTGAGAGAATTAATACGGAATATTCATTTTATAAAACACTAATAAATAATGGATTTGCAAATAATATTCCCAATATAATTACTTTTAAAAAAGATGATTTTTTTATGCTCTTAGAGGACCTAGGAGAGTCTGATTTTTCTGATATTTATACTGAAAAATCTATTGACATAAATACAATCGAAACCCTTATTGAAATTCTAAATAATATACATTCATGTAATGATATTCATAATTATCCTTCAAATCATAAATTAAAAAAATTGAATCATCAACATATTTTTGTTCTGCCATTTAAAATAGATAATGGCTTTGATTTAAACTCAGTTCAGGTTGGTTTAAAAGATTTAGTCGAAGATTTTACAAATGATATTATTACATTAAAAAATAAGGTATCATCAATTGGAGATAGATATTTAAATACAGGTGAAACACTATTACACGGAGATTTTTACCCTGGTAGCTGGATGAAAAACAATGGTCAAATTTATTTGATTGACCCCGAGTTTAGTTTTGTTGGAGATATTGAGTTTGATTATGCTGTATTTGCTGCCCATTTAATTCTAATTACCTCTGATATAAAACTTATGGAGTTGATAGTAAATAAATATATGAACAAAACAATGAATTTGAAATTATTTTACAGTTATACAGGAATTGAAATTATTCGCAGGTTAATAGGTATAGCTCAGCTTCCTCTTAATCTAACCATCAAAGAAAAAAAGAATTTACTTTATTTTTCAAAATCATTAATTTTAAACTAGTTTATATGAAATCATATTTAAAAAAGTTATTTAGAGGATTAATTATTGCTACGTTTTTCCTTAATCACAACAGTTGTTCAACGGTAAGGTTTATTGGAGAGCCAACTACTGCTAATTCATCGATTAATATTGATTATGAACTTTCTAGTATTGAAAAAAAAGATTGGTTTTTATATGATATTAGAGATGATAGTATTCCTGGAATGAGTGTAATAAAGGCCAGAGATGAATTGATTCAAGAAAAAACTGGTAAAAAAATAATTGTTGGTATTATTGATTCGGGTGTTGATATTAATCACCCTTTTTTAGCCTCTTCAATTTGGAATAATATTGATGAGATTCCAGGAAATAACATTGATGACGATAAGAATGGATATGTTGATGACGTTAATGGGTGGAACTTCTTGGGAAATTCAGGTAAAGAAAACATGGAGTATGTAAGACTACTCAAAAAAACATCACCTTCAGATTCTATGTATAATATTTACCAAAAAGAGATTGAAAAAGCAATTCAAAAAACTGAGCTTAACATAAATCAGGCGAAAGATATTTTGGATGAATTATATGAGTCGGATAGTATACTTAAATTAATGACTAGTAAAGATGATTATAAAAAAGAAGACATTGAAAAATTAAACCCTAAAACCTTTAGAGAGTTTAAAGCAATTCAATTTAAAGAGCTTGCAGACTCATATAATTGGAACAAAGAAATGATTGAGAATGATATTAAGAATAGTCAGAATAGAATTAATTATCATTTTAACATAGATTTTGATGGCAGAATAGAAGTGGGCGATGATCCAGATAATTTAAAAGATGTAAATTACGGAAATGCAGATGTTATTGGACCGGTATTAGATGATGCTGTTCATGGAACGCATGTAAGTGGAATAGTACTGAAAGTAAATAGTAATATATCTATTATGCCAATTAGGACTGTTCCTGACGGGGATGAGTACGACAAGGATGTTGCTTTAGCGATTAAATACGCAGTAGATAACGGAGCGTCTGTAATTAATTTTAGTTTTGGTAAGTCATTTTCACCTCACTCAGACTGGGTATTGTCTTCATTAAAATATGCTGCTGAAAAGGATGTTTTAATAGTTAATGCAGCAGGGAACGATATTAAAGATATTGATCTTGAATCAAATAAATCATTTCCTACCGATGAGTATGAAGGTATTGAAATGGTAAATAATATGATTACAGTTGGAGCCTCAACTTCAAATTATAACTCTAATCAAATGGCATATTTTTCTAATTATGGTTCCAAAAATGTTGATGTCTTTGCTCCAGGCTATCAAATTTATTCTTCTGTTCCAGATGATTCAAAATTAGAGATAAAAGGAAAATTTAAGTATTTAAATGGGACCTCGATGGCTGCTCCAAATGTTGCTGGTGTTGCTGCAGTATTAAGATCATTTTACCCCAAGATTCCAGCAAAAGACATTAAGGATATAATTATTAAATCAGGTGTAAAAATGTTTGAATCAATTGAAATTTCAGGAAAAGAAAATAAAATAAATTCATCTAATTTGTCTGTATCTGGGAGCGTGGTCAATCTTTACAATGCATTAATAATGGCCTCATCTTACAAATAATTTTTTTATTTTTAAAAAAACTTATAATCTATGTATTTATTGATCAGAAACTCTATTTCAATTCTATTTATTTTTCTTGCATTTTCTTGCAATAACTCTAAGGTTATCTCAAAAAATCATAATATAGTTTGGATTGTCTATGAAGATCAATCTCCTGAATTTTTTCCACAATATGAAAATTTACCAATAAATCTTCCAGCTATTCAATCTCTTGCAGATGATGGTATTATTTTTAATAACATGCATTCACCCGCACCAGTTTGCGCTCCTGCTAGAAGTGCAATTATAACTGGAATGTATCCCACAACATTAGGCACTCACAATATGAGGACTTACAATGCATATAAACCTGAAAATGAGCCTACGATTGGGATTCCAAACTATTCACCTAATTTCCCTGATTATATAAGACCATTTACTGAATATTTAAGAAATGCTGGATATTATTGTACAAATAATGCAAAAGAGGATTACAATTTTAAAATACCCGAAACTGCTTGGGATGAATCAAGTCTTGATGCTCATTGGAATAATAGGGGCGATAGCTCTCCCTTTTTTGCTGTATTTAATAATGGTCATATGCACGAATCTGGCATATGGAAGCAAACTAATAATAATATTTTAGTCGATAAATCTAAAATCAAAATACCTCCATATTTTCCAGATACTGAAACTGTGAGACACGATTTGGCTGTTAATTTTAGTAATTTAATTAGGGCTGATAGTACAACTGCAAAAATTATCAAAGAACTTAAGGATGCTGGAGAATATGACAATACATACATATTTTTTTATTCAGATCATGGGGGACCTTTTCCTAGGCATAAAAGAGCAATTTATAATACTGGAACGAAGGTTCCATTTATAATTAAACCCCCAAAGGGAGTTACGATAAACTATAATCCTGATCAGTTATTAAGTTTTATAGACTTAGCCCCAACTATTTTATCAATAGTTGGAATAGATATCCCTGATTATATTCAAGGAAAAGCCTTTTTAGGTGATCAAAAAACTGAAGAAAATAAATTAATTTATTTTGCAACTGATCGTTTTGATGAAGTTTTTGATAGATTAAGAGCGGTAAGTGATGGAAACTATAGATATGTTAGAAATTACGATACTAGTAAGCCTCACGCTTTAAATAACTCATATCGTATGCAAATTCCAATGATGAGAGAGCTCGTTGAATTGCATAAAAATGGGAAATTGAATAAAATCCAGTCATTTTGGTTAGACTCACCAAAACCTGCTGAGGAACTATATGATTTGAATGAGGATCCCTATGAAATAAATAATTTGGCCGATTCGAAGAGGCACACTGAAATTTTAAATAAATTAAGTCGTGATTTAGACAATTGGATCAGGGAAACTAATGATCTGGGCGAATATCCTGAAAAAGAATTAATACCTGAGGAATATCTAAATTAATAATGAGACATTTACTTTTTACTTTTTTAATATCGTTTATATCATATTCACAAATTAATTATCAACCAACTCAGGATAATTTAGCTGCTAGAAAATGGTTTGAGGACTCTAGATTTGGATTATTTGTTCATTGGGGTGTCTACAGTGTTTTAGGTGATGGAGAGTGGGTAATGAATCAACAAAAGCTATCCATTGATGAATATGAGAAATTACCTAGTTTTTTTAATCCAATAGATTTTAATCCTAAAGATTGGGTCAAGATGGTTAAAGACGCTGGCATGAAATATATTACCATAACAAGTCGACATCATGACGGATTTTCAATGTTTAAAACCTATCAAAATGAATACAACATAGTCGATTCAACTCCATATGGAAAAGATGTTCTAAAAATGTTGGCAGATGAATGTCACAAGCAAGGAATTAAGATTTTTTTCTATTATTCAACATTAGATTGGCATAATGATGATTACTTTCCTCGAGGAAGAACAGGAAATGACATCGAGGGAAGAGGTGAGGGTGATTGGAATAATTATATTTCATTCATGAAAGCACAATTAACAGAATTACTAACAAATTATGGACCAATAGGAGGAATATGGTTTGATGGTCATTGGGATCAAAAAGAATGGGATCCAGTAACAAAAAAATATGGTAAAGATATGGTAGACTGGCATTATGAAGATATCTATAAATTGATTCATTCTATTCAGCCAGCCTGTTTAATAGGTAACAATCATCATTTAGCGCCCATACCTGGTGAAGATTTTCAGATGTTTGAAAGAGATTTGCCAGGGCAAAATACAACAGGATGGGGCAGTTCTAAAGAGGATATAGGAGATTTGCCAAAAGAAATTTGTGAAACCATAAATGGGTCATGGGGTTTTAATTTAAGAGATAGAAAACACAAGAGTAGCAAAGAATTGATTCATTATTTAGTTAAAGCCGCTGGTTACGGGAGTAACTTATTACTCAATGTTGGTCCAATGCCTAACGGAAAAATTCAACCCACCCATATAAAATCATTAATGGAACTTGGAAATTGGTTAAAATTATACGGAGAAACCATATATGAAACTAGACAAGGACCTTTAAATCCGAATGTAAATTATGTATCAACACAAAAAAAGAATAAAGTATATATACATTTTTTAAACTCCGAACAGACTAATTATGAATTCAATGGAATAAAGAATAGTGCTATTAAGTCAATAAAATATTTTAATTCAAACTTAGATGTAGAATACAGTCATAGTAATGATATATTAACCATTAATCTAAATAAGGATATAATTGATGAGATAGACACTATAATTACAATCTCACTATAATTTATATTATGTAAAATAGAATATTTATTGTTGTTTTCACGATTTAGGTCATTTAATAAAGATCCCACTACTTCAATAAAATTAAAGATCAGGAATGATTAATAACTGTTCATTAATTGGCAATTTTAAAAATTCTAAAAATTCTTGATTAAACTGTTCCATTGTCATTCCAAAAGTATACTCAAAGGCACCATCCCATCCCATTTCATCAATATTAGGCCATAGAGTTGTCCAAAAAGCATCTTGGTCATTTACTTTATTGAGAAGATATGCAACTCCCCAAGCACCAAATCTATAAGGAGAACAAGTTTCTCTTGTTGAATAATTAACATCCCATATATTAAAATTAGGGCACGAATCAAGATTTGGTATAATATCATATTGCATAAACTCCCTCATTTTATCTCTTAAGCTACCCCCTTGACCATCAACATTTGGAGAATTTTCAACAGAAATTCCATTTTGTCTTAATTTACGCTGAATAAATTCAGCATAATAGACAGCTGAACCTTCACTAAAGAATATTGGTCCCCAACCAATTCTTCTGGTATCACCATCCGGTCTGGCTTCCTCTTCCATTGTAAATAAATTTGCCGCTTGAACTATGTGGGTGTATTCGTGTGCCATAACAGTCATAGCATTATGTCTATAAGCTGAATTATTAGCGAATGTAAAGTCATACCTATGATACATTATATGATATCCGAAAAATCTTTGACCATTAATTGAACTACCAATATCTTCAAACTCGTTTAGGGATATACACGTATCATAATTAGTAAACCTGTTCCAATGATCATTTCTAGTAGACCTTCTTTCGCAGAAAATTGCCTCTAATTCTCTTTTATCAGAAGATGACGCATCTCTCCCAACTGACCATACCTCGACAGGTCCATAAAGACCGTAATAATCTGTAATTAGTCTAAGTGTTTCTCTCAGACCTTCTCTTGCAAATTCAGGAAGATCATTTGAAAAGAACATTTCTGGCTCAAATTCTACAATTTGACCCCAATATTCATCAACTCCATAACTAGTTGGAGTTTGCGTTACTAAATTAAAAATTGGACTTATTTCAATATTTGAATCAATAATAATTATTAAACTATTTTCATCAGATTCAATACCATCCCATCCATCAAATCTATATCCTTCATCAGGAGTAGCAGTAATAGTTACTTCAGTCCCTTCATCGTATGTTCCTCCCTCAGTTGAAACAGTTCCTCCCTCTGATGCTAATACAGTTAGGGTATATTGATCAGGAGGAATTAATTCAAAAAGGGCTTTAAATGTTTGATTTGAATTTAAAGTTATTGTTAAACTTGCACTTGTTGAGTCGCTTCCTTCCCATCCCGTAAAACGATACCCTTCACTTGGTGTAGCAGTAATAGTTACTTCAGTCCCTTCATCATATGTTCCTCCCTCAGTTGAAACAGTTCCTCCCTCTGATGCTAATACAGTTAGGGTATATTGAACAGTAGATTCTTCTATAGCTGCTTGAACTACGTTTGGAATTGTTGTATCATCCTCCTCAGAGGAACAACTTTGAATAAATACAAATGACAGAATTAAAAAGGAAGATATTAAAAATGCAGACCTCATCTGTAAATGATTTATAATTATAAAGGTATAGTTTTTACTTTTGATTGACAATTAATGCCTGATCTTAGAGAAGAAGATATGCCTATTTATAAGGTCTTTTTCTCTCCACAAATTTCTTGCCCGTAAAGTTGTGCTGCCAATAGAATATCGCTTAAATATTCTTTTCACTCAATTATCTGTCCAATATCATTAATCTGAAGTACAATTAATAAATTAAATAAAAGTTAGTGGACAAAAAACTTTTTTTATTTTATTATAAATTTGTTCCAATTATATATTAAAAGTAAAAAAATTAGTTATTGTAGGAAATTTTAGAATTATTCATAGAATTTATCTAATTAAATATAAAATCCACTCTACAATATTGTTAACTTTAAAAAAAAATTAAGAATGAAAATTTCTAAAATATTTAAAATAATTGGTTTAATAATCTTAGTATTTATTTTATATATAGTTTATACTCTATTTATTAATCCAGCATCTCCTAGGGGATTTTCAGAATTTATAAATGATGATTTAACTATGTCAGTAGATTACAGTCGTCCATATAAAAAGGAAAGATTGATTTTTGGAGATTCAACAAATGGAGCTCTTGTACCCTATAACAAGTATTGGAGACTTGGTGCAAATATGGCTACTACATTCGAAACGAATAAAGATATTTCATTTGCTAATCGATTAGTCAGTAAAGGAAAATATAGAATGTATGCTGTTCCCTATGAAAAAACTTGGAGAATTTCACTAAATAGCGAACCGGGTACGTTTGGCTATTCGGAGCCTGATTATAATAAGGATATTTTATCTGTTAATCTACCATCCGGTCAGATGTCAGATACATTAGAACAGCTAACAATTGATTTTATTGAAGATAGCTTTGGAGTAGCAATTAGAATTCGATGGGATTCAACTAGGATAATTATTCCTGTTAAATAATATTGATAGATTTTGTTTTTTACTATTAAAAATTTTTTAAAAGCGGTTTTATTTATAATTGGAATTTTTCTAATTACATATCTCTGTATAGATTATATTCAAAGAAAGAATAATACCATGGATATCGAGGAATATTCCCCTATATCTACTTTAAAGGTTAAGCAAACTCTTTTAACAAAATCAAAATATCCTTTCATTGATGTTCATGGTCATCCATTTCCAACTGTAATTTCCGATTTATCTGGATTAGTTTCTGAGATGGATAGCTTAAACATGGCTTTTATGGTAAATCTTAGTGGTTTTAGAGGATTATATTTAACAAAATCACTCGAAAATATAAAAAAGAATGCCCCTACTCGATTTGGTCTGTTTCTAAATCTTGATTTTGAAACAATAGATGACATAGATTTTGAATCTAATACTTTAAAAATGATTAATGACGCATATAATAAAGGAGTTATGGGTCTAAAGATATATAAGTCCTTGGGTCTTACTGATAAAGACTCTAAAGGCGATAGAATAAAAATTAATGATCCAAGATTAAAACCTATTTGGGAGTTGTGTGGTATACTAAAAATACCTATTCTTATTCATTCTGGTGAGCCAGAGTCTTTTTGGTTTGATAAAGATAAATACAATGAAAGATGGTTAGAGCTTAGACAAAAACCAGGCAGATACATGGGGAATTCATCAAAATACCCAACATACAAAGAAGTTATTTCTGAGCAACATGATATATTTAGAAATAACCCCCAAACAATTTTTATAAATGCACATTTGGGATGGATGGGTAACGATTTGGATGCGCTATCTGAGCATTTAGATAAACATCCTAATGTAATGACTGAATTAGGAGCTGTACTTGCTGAATTAGGTAGACAACCAAAAAGAGCGAGAGAATTCTTAATTAATTATAAAGAAAGAGTACTTTTTGGTAAGGATTATAACCCATCACAAGAGTTTTCAGAATATTATACTTATTTTAGAGTGCTAGAAACAGACGATGAATATTTTGATTATTACAGGAAAAGACATGCTCATTGGAAAATGTATGGGCTTTCTCTTCCGGATTCTGTATTAAAATGTATTTACTACAAGAATGCTCTAAAACTTTTTCCGAAAATTGATAAAAACTTAATAAAATGATAATAGTTAATACACCTGAAATACCAAATTTAAAAATTTCTGAGGTTCACGGAATCGCTAGAGGTAGCACTGTTAGAGCAAGAAATGTTGGATCAGATATTTTTGCAGGTCTAAAAAATTTAGTAGGAGGCGAGATTTCTGAATATACAAAACTACAAGCTGATTCAAGGGAACAAGCTTTAAAAAGAATGCAAGAAGATGCAGAAAAAATGGGAGCTAATGCTGTTATAAATGTTCGCATTACTACTTCAATGGTTATGCAGGGTGCATCTGAGATATTAGCCTACGGAACAGCCGTCACCACTGAATAATGTATACTTTATACAATATTATTTATCCTATTATTATAATTGTTGCTCTATTTATCATTTTGATATTAATATTTAAAAGAATTGATGAAAAAAAGAATGAAGATTTTGAGAGTAGAGACAATTAATTTAATGCTATGACAAAAAAATTGAATAGTTTTGAATCTCTTGGGAATATAAATTTTAAAAATTTGAGAAAGGATATATCCCCTAACTCCTCCTCCATAATAAAAACTGATACCCCAAAAAAAAATCAAAACCTAGAAGCCCATTTTTCAAATAAAGGAAGGGCTGGTAAAGTTGTTACGATTATTAAGGGTTTTGACGGAGATCCACAGAGCATCAAAAAATTTGCTAAATCCATTAAAACTTATACTGGAAGTGGAGGTACAATCAAAAATAAAGAGATTATTATACAGGGAAATTTCAGAGATAAAATTATTGTTTTCATTGAGTCTCTTGGTTACAAGATAAAAAGGGTTGGTGGTTAATTTTAAAATATTTTTTTAATAAAGTAAAAAACTAAAGATAAAACAATACTTATTAAAATTGATGATCCTATTGGTAGGAAAATTTTAGTATTTCCTTTTTCAAATTTAAAATCTAAGGGGTTATTATAATTAAATCCACTTTTTTCAATTATAAAAAAAAGTCCTCCAACAATAATAAAAATAAAACCGATAAAAATTATTTGTTTCGACATCTTTAAATTTAATCGTATTCTCTAATATTGGCAAATTACAAACAATAGAATTAGCTCACTACTAATTAAGGATATATTTAATTTATACGATATTAAGCTTCAACCAAACTTTTTTATTATTGAATATACTTGATTAAAGTAACTTTTTCCAAACAAAATTAAATGAACTAGTAATGGGTATAGCTGGTGTATTCCTTCTCTATCTTTGAATCCCTTCTCTAAATAATTTAACTCACAATATGACCTAAATGCTACCTCAGGATAATTACCAAAAAGAGAGAGCATAGCCCAATCCATTTCTGGATGCCCATAATAGACTGCTGGATCAATCAAAACTGGACTATTTTGTCGGTCGTAAATTAAATTACCAGACCACAAATCTCCATGGATTAGCGAAGGTTTACACTCGGGCAAGAGAGTATCTAATTTTGAACACAAATATTCAATTTTTTGAATGTTTTTTTTTTCAATTAAATGTTTATCTCTTGCAATTTTAACTAATGGTAAAATTCTATATTGAGTATAGAATTGTTGCCAACTTTCCTCGTGAGTATTTAATTGACATAACGAACCGATATAATTATCATGATCTAAACCGAATTTATTATTTTGATTTAGATGAAGTAAAGCCAATTCCCTTCCAAATAATTTCCAATTCAACGAATTTCCACTTTCAATATATTCAATTGCCAGATAACTGTATGAATCATAACATCCCTCCCCTATTACTTCTGGTGTTTTAAAACCGTATTTTCTAATAAAGTTAAGCCCTTGTTTTTCCTTCTCAAACATTTTTGGATATAATTCCTTATCATTTATTTTTAAAACAATTTTATTGTTGATTAAATAACATAAATAAACTTCATTTATACTACCACCAGATAATCTTTCGATTTTTTTTAATTTAGAATCAAGATATTTTTCAATAATTGTGTTTATAATTTTCATGAGGGCTCTATGTTTAAAATGCATTCCATTTAATTGGTTTAATATTATTTTTTTCTAAGTAAATGTTTGTTTTACTAAAATGTTTATTTCCAAACCAATTCCCTCTATTTGCGGACAAAGGAGATGGATGGCCTGATTTCAGAATTAAGTGTCTTGACCTATCAATTAGCATTTCCTTTTTAATTGAATAATTTCCCCAAAGTAAGAAAACAACATTATTTTTATTATTTGAAATGTGCTTTATAATTGTATCTGTAAAAACTTCCCAACCCCTATTTTTATGACTTTCAGGACTATTTTCAGCCACAGTCAATACAGAATTTAGAAGCAGAACTCCTTGTGAAGCCCATCCTTTTAAGCTGCCATCAAAAGGAATATCAATGTCTAAATCATCACTAATTTCTTTAAATATATTTTTTAATGAAGGTGGAATTTTTGAATTATTTGAAAGTGAAAAGCATAAGCCCTCAGCTTGATTGATTTGATGATAGGGATCCTGTCCAATTAATACAACTTTTATTAAGTTATAAGGCGTTAATTTGAATGCGTTAAAAATTAATTTTTTGGGTGGAAAGCAAAGATTTGATTGATATGAATCATCAACAAATTTTTCTAAATTTTTAAAATATTTTTTTTTTATTTCAGGTTGAATAATTTTTTTCCAACTACTATGAATAATGACCTGCACCTTTTTATTATTTTTGTTATCCAAATTTAATAAATCTAATGTCCTTTATTCCAAATAAAACTTTTGAAGATCTTGAGTTTGATAAGGTACTAAACCAAGTAGCTAGTTTTTCAATAACACCAATGGCTAAAGATCTTATATTAGATTTAAAACCAATTGAAGATTATGATAAGATAAAACTATCATTGTTAATTACTTCAGAGTTCAAATCTTCATTTGAAAATGATAATAAAATTCCAAATCATGGATTTCAATCCTTAGAAAAACCAATTCAATTATTAAAAATCGAAAATAGTGTACTTGATATTGAGACGTTTAGAAATATTGGACATGCCTCTGAGACAGTTAATAAATTATTATCTTTTTTTAAAAAATTTAAAACTTATTATCCTAACCTCTATTCAATTGGATCAAATATTGAATTAAATAAGGAATTAAAAATAAATATCGATAAAGTAATAAATCGCTTTGGAGAAATTAATGATAATGCATCTGAAAATCTTTTCTTGATCAGAAAACAATCTCAAGAAGTTAAATCCAAAATATCAAAATCATTTAACAAGGCTCTTTCTCATTACAACAAGTTAGATTTTCTTGATGAAATAAGAGAGTCAGTAATCGATAATAAAAGAGTCCTTGCTGTTAAGTCTATGTATAGAAGAAAAGTCAAAGGATCCATTATGGGAAGTTCAAAAACTGGAAGTATTATTTTTATTGAACCCGAAGTCACTTTTACTTTATCTCGTGAATTACAAAATTTAATTTTTGAACAGGATGAAGAGATAAAAAAGATATTAAGTCAGTTAACCGAATATTTTAGACCTTATTTATTTTTAATTAAAAATTATCAAGAGTACCTTATTAATCTTGACTTAAATTACTCTAAAGCAAAATACTCTCTAGAAATTAATGGAATAATGCCAAATATTTCTGAGAATGAAGAAATAGAACTTTTTAAAGCATACCATCCCTTACTCTACAGATCAAATAAACTTGAAGGAGAAAGGACATATCCTCAAAACATCACATTAAACAATAAAAATAGAATTATTGTTATCTCAGGACCTAATGCCGGTGGTAAAAGTATTACTCTGAAGACTGTTGGTCTGATTCAAATAATGGTTCAAACTGGAATACTAATCCCTGTTAATGAAAAAAGCAAAATTTGTTTTTTTAAGAGAATTCTTACCGATATAGGAGATAATCAATCAATTGAAAATCATTTAAGCACTTATTCTTACAGGTTAAAAAATATGAAGATATTTTTAAATAAATGTGACGAAAAAACCCTATTCTTGATTGATGAATTTGGAACAGGTTCTGATCCTGAACTTGGAGGAGCATTGGCAGAAGTAATATTAGAAGAATTTTATAATAGAAATAGTTTTGGATTAATTACCACTCATTACTCAAATTTAAAATTATTAGCAAATGAATTACCATATATTTCAAATGCCAATATGCAATTTGATAATAAGACTTTAGAGCCAACATTTAAATTAATATCTGGTGAGGCTGGAAGTTCATTTACTTTTGAAGTTGCTCAGAAGAATGGATTTCCTTTCAGTTTAATTAATAGAGCTAAAAAGAAGATTGAAAATCAAAAAATAAGATTTGATGCAACAATAGCTAAACTTCAAAAAGAGAGGTCATCAATGGCTCAAACAGGAAAGTCTTTGAAGGAAAAAGAATTAGAGGCACAAGAAGAATCAAGTAAACTTATGATTCTAAATAATAAGACAAAAGAAAAATTGATTAGATACCAAGAACTATATGATCATAGTAATAAAATGATAGTAATTGGCAATAAACTTAATAAAATTGCAGAAAAGTACTTTTTAAACAACAAAAAGAGGTTAATGATCTCTGATGTAATTCAACTAATTGAATCTGAAAATTCAAAAAGAAAGAAAAAATCAGCAAAAGAAATTAAGACTCAGAATAAAATTAAAAGATTAACTAAGATTGATGCTGATAAAAAGATCAGAAATATTAAAAAAAATAAAAAAAACAAAAAGAAAAAAAATAATAAAGAGTTAGTAAAATTTAAGATTGGTGATAATGTTCGCCTTTATGAAAGTAAATCTGTTGGCACAATTGATTCGATAAAAAAAAATAAAGCAATTGTAAATTATGGTAAATTTACAACTCAAGTTGATTTAGAAAAGTTGGAATATGTCAAATAAATATATAAATAAATCAATTATATTTTATGATGGATATTGCCTTTTATGTCATTATTGGGTGAGATATGCTATTAAAAAAGACTCCAAAAATAAATTATATTTTTCCCCAATTCAGGGAAAATTTGGACAAAAGTTTATAAAAGAGAACGATTTATCGACGCATGACTCTGTAATCTTATACCTTCCTAACCATAAACCTTTTTTATACTCAAAAGCTGTATATGAGCTTCATAAATTTCTTAAATTAAACAATTTACTTTTTTATTTGTTAAAATATACGCCCTCTATGGTTGCAGATTTTTTTTATAAATTGATTGCTAGAATAAGATATACAGTCTTTGGTAAATATAATGAATGCAGGATTCCAGATATGGAAATCAAATCTAGAATTATTCTATAAATTATTTTTTAAGTTTGTCTACTGATTTTGCTACTAGCATAGATACAGTAGCATCTCCAGTAACATTTACGATAGTTCTGAACATATCTAATGGCCTATCAACTGCAAAAATTAAAGCAAGCCCCGCCTCAGGAATTCCCGCTTGACCTAAAACTATAATCAACATAATCATTCCAGCACTTGGCACTGCGGCTGCTCCTATAGATGCTAAGGAGGCGGTAACAACAATTCCTAATTGGGTAGTGAATGATAAATCCATTCCGAATGCTTGTGCAATAAATACTGCAGCAACTGCTTGATAAACACTAGTCCCATCCATATTTATTGTTGCACCTATGGGTAAAACGAAACTTGAAACTTCTTTATCTACACCTAAATGATTCTCTACCCTATCCATTGTTACTGGAAGTGTTGCTGCACTTGAGCTTGTAGAAAAAGCAAGTAATTGAGCTGGAGATATCCCTTTTATGAAATTTGATGGGTTAATTCCAGTAAAAACTTTTACTATTGTAACATAGATTAAAATCATTAAAATTAAACCAAGGAGAAGTGTTATTGAGTATGCTCCTAGAGCTAAAAATAAATCTGCACTTGGAGATTCAACAACAAGTGCTGCTAGTAAAGCAAAAACTCCATATGGCGAAATAATCATTATTAAGTCTATTAATTTTAATATGATACTATTAAAAGAATCAAAAAAAATCTTTACTGGTTTTGATTTCTCTTCAGGTATTAGTATCATACCAATCCCAAAAAAGAGAGCAAAGAAGATTACTTGAAGCATATTTCTATTGTTAGTTGTTGCATTAAAAATATTACTAGGAAATACGTCTATTAATGGTTGAAGTGGGCCAGTCTCAGTTTTTCTTGCAGCAACTGATTGTTTTTCTTCTGCATCTGATTTATAACTAGACATTAGTTCGTTTCTAGTTTTTTCACTAATACTTTTACCTGGAGATATTGTATTTACTAGGAATAATCCAATGACTACAGCTAAAACAGTAGTACACAAATAGACAATTATGGTTCTACCACCAATCTTAGATAATTTTGAAATATCTTTTAAATCTGAAACTCCCTTGATCAATGATGCCAAAATTAGTGGCATAGCTATCAATTTTAGTAGATTTATAAAAATAGTTCCGAAAGGTTTTATCCAGTTAAAAATAAAAACGCTGCCCCAAGTTGTTTGTGATAAAACTATTCCAAATGAAACACCTGCTATAATTCCGATGATAATTTTCCAATGTAAAGCTAAATTTTTCATATTGGTTATTTAATAATTAAAACTTAATTGTTCTGTTTAATAAAACAAAATCTGCTATTGTTAAAGCAGCCATAGCTTCAACTATTGGAACTGCTCTCGGAAGAACACATGGATCGTGTCTTCCTTTACCTTTCATTGTCACTTTATCACCATCTTTATTGATTGTATCTTGATTTTTCATTATCGTTGCAACTGGTTTGAATGCAACATCAAAATATATATCCATTCCATTAGAAATACCTCCCTGTATTCCGCCAGAAAGGTTTGATTTTGTGGTTCCATCGCTATTAAATATATCATTATGCTCACTACCCGTTAATTTTGTTCCTGAAAACCCACTTCCATATTCAAATCCTTTAACTGCATTAATTGATAACATTGCTTTTCCCAATTGAGCATGAAGTTTTTCAAAAACTGGTTCTCCCAATCCTATTGGAACATTTTGAATTACACAGCGAATAACCCCACCTATTGTATCACCTTGTTTTCTTATTTTCTTTATATAAGACTCCATTTCTTTGGCAATTTTCATATCAGGACACCTTACTATATTTGATTCAATTTTTTTTAAATCTAGTTCTTGATATGGTTTGTTAATTTCAATTTTACCAACAGATTGAACATAAGCATTAATTTTTATTTCACTTAAAAATTGTTTTGCAATAGAACCTGCGACAACTCTGCATGCTGTTTCTCTTGCTGAACTTCTTCCCCCTCCTCTATAATCTCTGTGACCATATTTTTTATCATATACAAAATCTGCATGAGAAGGTCTATAATTATCTTTTATATGAGAGTAGTCTTTAGGTTTATGATCTTTGTTCAAAATTACAAATGCTAATGGGGTACCTGTAGTTATTCCATTAAAAATACCAGATAAAACTTCAACTTGATCAGGTTCTTTCCTTTGAGTTACAATCTTGGATTGACCAGGTTTGCGTCTATCTAGATCATTTTGAATTTTGCTGATATCTATTGTAAGACCCGAAGGACAACCATCAATTATTCCCCCAATCCCTTTACCGTGTGATTCACCAAAAGTGGTTAATTTAAATAAAGAACCAAATGTATTTCCTGCCATACTATTTTTTTCAACACAAATATAGTTCAATAAAAATATCTTTGTATAAGTGTTACATGACAAATCAATTGTTTAATTTTACCGTATGAAAAAATCTTACAAAAATATAAGTCAACTTTTTTTACTTTTAAGCATTATCTCGTGTTCATCAAAACCAGATGTTTATAGAATCAATGGCACTGTTGAGGTTAAAAATGACACAAAAGTTTACAGAGTAATTGCTGATCAAAATAATCAGCCTCTTAAAGTTGATTCCTCAATTGTTTTTAATTCTAGATTTCAAATGAAAGGTGAATCAAAGTATCCTAAAATAAGCTTTATAAAAGTTGACGGATATGATTTTAATATCCCATTCGTTCTTGAAGAAGGTGATATAAATATAAAAGTTAATAAAGACACTATTTCTCAATCAAAAATTTCTGGAACAATATCAAATATTGACTTTTACAATTATCAAACTGAAATTAAAGATTATGCTGATGCAATTTCTTCTATTAGGTCTGAAATTCAGATTGCTGCACAAAATGGAAATAACAGCTTAATTAAGGATTTACAGGATGATTTTAATAATGTTAGGGATCAGATTTTTTCTATAGAACTAGATTATATAAATAATAATTTTGATTCATATCTAAGTAGTATTTTTCTTGAAAGATCCATTTCAGTTAAAACTTTAACTATTCCTGAAGCCAAAGATTTATATGATAAATTTACGAATCGAATAAAGGGAAGTGATGTTGGATTGAAATTAAAAAAGATCTTTGAATCACCTAATCAACCGTTGGATATTGGTTACACAGTCCCAGATTTTAGTGCTCCATCACCGGATGGTGAGATAATTAATTTAAATAAAGAATTAGGAAAAGTTACACTTCTTGAGTTTTGGGCTTCTTGGTGCGCACCATGTAGGAGAGAAAATCCTAATTTAGTCAAAATCTATAATAGACATAAAGATCAAGGTTTTAATATAATTGGAGTGTCATTAGATAAAAATAGAAATCAATGGATTCAGGCTATTTCCGATGATTATTTAACTTGGAAACATGTTTCAAATTTAAAATTTTGGCAAGATCCTATTGCAAAACTTTATAATATTACGGCTATACCCGCCAGTTTTATTATAGATCAAAACGGCAAAATATTAGCAAAAAATCTTAGAGGAAATCAATTGGCTTCAAAAATTTCAGAGTTGGTAAATATCGAATAGTTTATTTTTTTTTAAAATATACAATTCCAAAAAAAATAACCATAATCATTAAAGCCAATGTATTGAAAGAAGACATTAATATATTTGGTTCATAAATTAAGGATATAAAAATTCCACCTATTGCCCCACCCAGATGCGCAGAATGACCAATACCGTCATTTTGTTTTTTAATACCATAAAAAGTGTATACTAAATAAATAATTGCAAAAAAGTATCCAGGCATTGGAATAGGAAAAAACAAAAGTGCTAATTGAAGATCGGGATAAAATAAAATAGCACTAAATAAAATACCTGTTACAGCCCCACTAGCACCAACAGCAGAATAATTGTTATTTTGATAATTTATAAAAAAACAGAATATATTGCCAGACAGCAAACAAAATATATAAAGAATATAAAACCAAAATATTCCAAGGAAATTTAATACAATATCTCCAAAAAAATAAAAAGTTAACATATTGAATAATAAATGTTGATTATCAACATGCAAAAATCCTGAGCTTATCAAACGATAATATTCTCCCTTTTTTAAATCATTTATCTTGAAAAAAAATTTTTTAAAGAATTTTATATCATTAAAACCCTTGAAGCTAAAATAGATATTAAATAAAATTAAAATAAGAACAGTTAAAGAAATAGGCATTAGTTATATATGATGATCAAAACTATTAAATTTGTCAAAAATATATACATGAAGCGAATTGCTTTTTTAGTTTTATTTCCTTTTATCTTATTTATTTCGCTACTTCCCTTTTCTATATTATATCTTTTATCAGATTTTGTAAGTTTTATTTTATTTTATGTAATTGGTTACAGGAGAAAAATGATTAAGAAAAATTTAACACTATCATTTCCAAACTTAAATCTTAATCAAAGAAATAAAATTGAAAGAAAGTTTTATACTAATATGTGTGATATTTTTCTTGAAATGATTAAATCAATATCTATCTCTCTTAAAACCATCAATAAAAGGTTTAAGGTGAATAATATGGAATTACTTACTCAATTTCCAAAAAATAAAAAAAGTGTTATAATTATTTGTGGTCATTATGCTAGTTACGAGTGGATGTTATTTTTAGCAAATGATTTTGGTGCTTCTACATATGGTATATACACACCTTTATCAAATGTATATTTTGATAAATTAGTGAAAAAAATAAGGATAAAACATAATGCACACTTAATCTCTAGATATAATACAATTGATGCCATTAAAGAACATCAAAAAAATAATCATATAGCAGTTTATGGATTTGCTGCAGATCAATCGCCGCATCCTAAAAACAAAACATATTGGAGGTCTTTTATGGGAAATAAAGTTCCTGTATTTACAGGTGCAGAAAGACTTGCAATTGAATACAATATTCCGGTTGTATATGCAGATATTAAAAGATATAAAAGAGGTTTTTATGAAGTAGACTTTAGATTGATTTCAGATTCTCCAAAGGAAACTTCAAAAAATGAAATAACTGATATATTTTTTAATATGCTCGAAAAGTCCATAAATCGTGATCCTAGCCAATATTTATGGTCACATAACAGATATAAGCATTTAAGAAAGGGTTCTTAATTAATCTTATCCTTAATTTCTTGTATTAATTTGTTTGAGAGAGTATCAGCCTCTTTTTTTGTTTCTGCCTCAGAATATATCCTTATTATTGGTTCAGTATTCGATTTCCTTATGTGAACCCATGAATTTTTTAGATTAATTTTTACACCATCAATAAGTAAAGGATCATATTTTATATAAGATTTATAAATATCCTTTATAAGCTCATCAATATTAATGTTATCATTCAATCTCATTTTATTCTTACTTATATAAAATTTTGGATATGTAGTTTTAAGTTTTGAAACCTTAATTTTTCTTTCAGCCAACAATGATAAAAAAATTGCTATTCCAACAACTGCATCTCTTCCATAGTGTAATTCGGGGAAAATTATCCCACCATTTCCCTCTCCTCCAATAATTGCATTTTTCTTCTTCATCAATTCAATAACGTTTACCTCACCAACTGAGCTTGAAAAATATTTTCCACCATATTTATTTGTCAAAATGCCAAGTGCCATTGTTGATGAAAGATTGGAAACAGTATTTCCAGGTGATTTTGATAAAATATGGTCAGCACAAGCGACTAAACTATATTCTTCACCAAACATTTTTCCATTTTCATCGATGAAAGCAAGCCTATCAACATCTGGATCAACAGATATTCCAAAATCAGCCTTCATATTAATAACAGTATTAGATAATTCAGATAAATTTTCTTCCAATGGCTCAGGATTATGAGGAAAATCTTTGTTTGTATCACAGAATAATTTTATGCACTTTACTCCTAATTTATTTAATAATTTTGGAATGATTATTCCTCCCGTAGAGTTTACACCATCAAGTACTACTAAAAAATTAGAATTTTTAATTAATGTTACATTTACACAGCTTAGATTTACAACCTTGTCAATGTGGATATCTATATACGAATTATTTTGATTAATTTTACCAATATTCTCTTCTCTACAGAAGTTAAAATCATTTTTCGCAGCTAGTTTAATAATTTTTTTACCTGATTTATAATCAATGAACTCTCCTTTATGATTTAGTAATTTTAAAGCATTCCAGTTATTTGGATTATGACTAGCGCTTACAATTATTCCACCATCTGCATTTTCGTTAATTACCGCAATTTCGACAGTTGGGGTAGTAGAAAGGCCCAAATCAATACAGTTAATTCCTAAACCTATAAGTGTATTTTGAACTAGGTTTTGGATCATTGGACCTGAAGATCTTCCATCTCTTCCAATTACTACATTAATAATTTTATTTGGAAATTTATTTATTAAATAAGATCCGTATGAGGCTGCATATTTTACAGTATCAATTGGGGTCAAGCTCTGGTTTACCTTACCTCCAATTGTTCCTCTGATTCCTGAGATAGATTTAATGATTGTCATAAGTTAAAGATAATAAGAGATTAAAGAAATACATTAAATTTATTAAATGAATTATTTAGCTCATGCATATCTTTCTGGAAATAATAAAGACATAGCTATTGGGAATTTTATAGCTGATAACATAAAGGGTAATAATTATAAAAAATTTAATATCAATTGGCAAAAAGGAATTTTATTGCATAGATTTATAGATTCATACACTGACTCTCATTATATATTTAGGGAACATTCAAAATTATTCTTTAACTCACATAGGCATTACAGCAGGGTTCTTATTGATATTTTTTATGATCATTTCCTGGCTAAAAATTGGAAAAAATATAGTTTAACTTCTTTAGTTAGTTTTGAATTGGATTTTTACAAAACACTAAAAGAAAACTTAAATAAATTTCCTAGTGACATATTGCATAAAATTAATTTTTTTATTGATCAAAATTTATTTACAAAGTATTCTTCAATTGATGGTTTGATTTATGTATTAAAAAAAATGGAAAATAAAACAGTCTACGAATCAAATTTGGTAACAAGTATTGATAAATTTATTTCATTTTCACCAAAAATGGAATTACAATTTTTTATCTTTTTTGAGGATATGATTAATGCAGTTAATAAATATTTTATTGAAGAACACCTATGAACACATACAAAAACACAATTTTAGCCATAATACTTTTATTTTTTAGTTGTCAGTCAATTATTAATAAATCTATTAAGGCAGCTGTTGTTTCTGCTAGACCAGAAGCTTCAGATATTGGAATAGAAATAATGGCTAAAGGAGGAAATGCTTTTGACGCAATGATAGCAACAGGTTTAGCGCTTTCAGTTTGTTATCCTAATGCAGGTAATATTGCTGGAGGTGGTTTTTTAGTATACAGAACACATAAAGGAGAATATGGATCACTTGATTATAGAGAAAAATCCCCTTTACTATCTAGTAGAGACATGTATTTGGATTCTGTTGGAAATGTGATACCTGATAAAAGCACATTAGGTGGATTAGCGGTCGGAGTTCCAGGAACTGTAGCCGGATTTTATGAGGTTCATGAAAAATTTGGTTCTTTACCCTGGAAAGATTTGGTTCAGCCTTCTATTGATCTAGCAAATAGGGGGTTCAAAGTGACTAAAAAACAAAAACAAAGTTTTGATGCTAAAAAAAATGATTTTATTAATGTAAATGGAAAAAATACATTTTTTGGAAAAAATTTTGAGGAAGGAGATATGGTCATTAATTCAAATTACGCTAAAACTCTTGAGCTAATTCAAAAAAAAGGGAAATCAGGATTTTATGAGGGAATTAATGCTGATAGATTAATTAATAAAGTCAAACAAACAGGTGGAATAATAACGAAGGAAGATCTGTTAAAGTATTCTCCAGTTTGGAGAAAACCTGTTCAATTCAAATATAAAGAATTACTTATAACTTCTATGTCACCCCCATCCAGTGGTGGAATTTGTTTAGGTCAGCTTTTTAAGATGATAGAACCATATGAAATTGGTCAATATGAGCATAACTCATTAGAATCAATTCAATTAATGGTTGAAGCTGAAAGAAGATCTTATGCAGACAGGTCTGAATATTTGGGCGATCCAGACTTTGTTGATATACCAATAAATTCTCTGCTAGATTCAATTTATTTAAGAGATAGGATGACAAATTTTGATTGGAATTATGCATCATTATCGTCTAAAATAAAACCTGGTATTTTAATATTTGATGAAAGTGATGAAACAACACACTATTCAATAATAGACAAGTATGGTAATGCAGTATCTGTAACTACTACATTAAATGGAAGTTATGGTTCAAAAGTATATGTTGAAGATGGAGGTTACTTTTTAAATAATGAAATGGATGATTTTAGCAGTAAACCTGGGGTTCCAAACATGTTTGGTCTTCTCGGTAATGAAGCTAACTCAATTTTACCTGAAAAGAGGATGCTAAGTTCAATGACACCCACAATAGTAGAAAAAAATAAAAAATTATATATGATTTTGGGTTCTCCAGGGGGGTCAAAAATAATAACATCTGTTTTTCAAACAATATTAAATGCATATGAATACGGAATGAATATTCAAGAGGCAGTTAATTCTGCGAGGGTTCATCATCAATGGATGCCGGATGAAATTATTTTTGAACCTTACAAGTTCAGAGATAGTTTGTTTTCAAGTTTAGAATCAAAAGGCTATAATATAAATTATGATGAATCCGTATATATGGGTAGAGTCGATGCTATAATGATTGACGATAATGGACTTATTTCTTCGGGAGCCGATCCAAGAGGGGATGATTCTTCTTCCTATCTTAAATAATAACATTTATTGATAAATTTTGACACGCAGATAACTTATATTTGCAGATTAATTAATTCTTAATTTTGGAAAATTATATCGATATAAAAGGGGCACGAGTTCATAATCTTAAAAATATTGATGTAAAAATACCCAGAGAGAAATTAGTCGTAATTACCGGTCTCTCAGGAAGTGGAAAATCATCTCTAGCTTTTGACACGATATACTCTGAAGGTCAAAGAAGATACATGGAAACTTTTTCAGCTTATGTCAGACAATTTATTGGAAATCTTGAAAGACCTGATGTTGACAAAATTGATGGACTTTCACCAGTTATTGCTATTGAACAAAAATCAACATCAAAAAACCCGAGGTCTACAGTTGGAACAATAACTGAATTATATGATTACATAAGGCTTTTGTATGCTAGAATTGGTGTAGCATATAGCAACATAACTAATTTGCCGATGGTTAGTTATAATAAAGATCAAATTTTAGAATTAATTTTTAAGGATTTTAATAATCAAAAAATAGGTTTATTCTCTCCTGTTATAAAATCAAGAAAAGGTCATTACAGGGAGCTATTTATGAAACTAGCAAAAAAAGGATTTATCAAAGTTAGAGTGAATAAAAAGATTATTGAGATATCTAAAGGAATGATGCTAGATAGATATAAAATTCATGATATTGAAGTTTTAGTTGACGTCCTAGATATTGAAAACACTTCAAAAATTAGAAAAAGGTTATTAAACTCCTTAGAAACCGCACTTTACAATGGTAATAATAGTATCATGATCATTAATTTATCTAATAATAATATTAAATATTACAGTAGTAATTTAATGTGTCAAGATTCTGGAATTTCGTATGAAAAACCTGAGCCAAACAGTTTTTCATTTAACTCTCCAAAAGGTATGTGTTTGTCATGTAAAGGAATAGGAAATCAATATTTTGTTAATAGAAATAAAATAATACCTGATGATACAATTTCCTTAAATAACGGTGGGATAATTCCCTTAGGTGAAAAAAAAAATAATTGGGTTTTTAAACAAATCGAATTAATTGCAAAACGTTATAAGTTTAGTCTTAATGACCCAATAAAATCTATTTCAAAACCTGCACTAGAGATAATACTTAAAGGCGGCATTGAAAAATTTTCAGTCAATTCGAAATCACTTGGAATAAATAGAGAATATAAAATTGATTATGAAGGAATAGAAAATTTTATACTAAATCAATATTCTAATAATGATTCCTCCAAAATAAAACGTTGGGCAAAAAATTATATGGATTCTAAAGTCTGTGATTGCTGCAATGGTTCAAGATTAAATAAAGAAGCTCAAAACTTTAAAATTTTAAATAAATCAATTTCAGAGGTTTCGTCAATGGATCTTGATGAATTAAACAATTGGTTTTACGAATTATATGATAATTTATCTGATGCTCATAAAATAATTTCTAAAGAGTTGATAAATGAAATATTAACTAGGTTAGGATTTCTTATATCAGTTGGACTTAATTACCTATCTCTAAATAGATCATCCAAATCACTATCTGGTGGAGAAGCACAGAGAATAAGATTAGCCACTCAAATAGGTTCTCAATTAGTTGGGGTTTTATATATATTAGATGAGCCTAGTATAGGATTACATCAAAGAGATAACAATAAACTAATTAAATCCTTAGAAAAATTAAGAGATATTGGAAATTCAGTTATAGTCGTTGAGCATGACAAAGAGATGATATTGAGATCAGATTATATCCTTGATCTTGGTCCTCACGCAGGCATCAAGGGTGGGGAGATTATCTCGAAAGGAAAACCTTCACAATTAAAAGATAGTAATACTTTAACTGCTCAATATATTAATGGAATAAAAAAAATTAATATTCCAAAAAGACGTAGAGTTGGAAATGGAAAATATCTTGAAATTAATGGATGCTCTGGAAATAATTTAAAAAATATATCAGTTAAATTTCCCTTGGGTGTCATGATTGGAGTTACAGGTGTTTCTGGAAGCGGAAAATCTAGCCTTATAAATGAAACACTATATCCTATATTAAATAATCATTATTATAATGGAGTTAAAGATATTTTAGAATTTAAAGATATTTTTGGGCTTGATTATTTAGATAAAGTTGTAGATGTAAATCAAACACCAATTGGAAGAACACCAAGAAGTAATCCAGCAACATACAGTGGGGTCTTCAGTGAAATAAGGATCCTATTTTCTAAAACTCAAGAATCGCAAATTAGGGGCTACAAACCTGGTAGATTCAGTTTTAATGTCTCTGGTGGAAGATGTGATGAGTGCTTGGGAGGAGGAATGAAAAAAATTGAAATGAATTTTTTACCTGATATTTATATTGAATGTGATGGGTGTAATGGAGAAAGATTTAACAAGGAAACCTTGCAAATACATTATAAAGGAAAATCTATCTCTGATATTTTAAATATGACCATTAATCAAGCAGTTATTTTCTTTGAATCAATTCCTAAAATATATAATAAACTAAAAACAATTCAAGATGTTGGCCTAGGTTACATAAAATTAGGTCAACCATCCACTACCCTGTCTGGTGGAGAAGCTCAAAGAATTAAACTATCTACAGAGCTTTCTAAAAAAGATACTGGAAACACACTATATATACTTGATGAACCAACAACAGGATTACACTTTGAAGATGTAAGAATATTATTAGAAGTTTTAAATAAATTAGTTGATAAAGGAAATACAATTATAATTATTGAACATAACCTGGATGTGATAAAACAAGTTGATCATATAATTGATGTTGGTCCTGAAGGGGGAATTAATGGAGGAAAAATAATAGCTACAGGAACACCTGAAGAAGTCTCCAAAGTTAAGCAAGGCTACACCGGTAAATACATTTTAAAGGAATTGTCAAGTTGAAAAAATATTTATTTTTCTTATGGGTATTAATTTATTCTAAATTAAGTTTCGGTCAACTGGAAGTATCATATAATATCACATCTCAATTATTTATTGAAAAAAAAGTGATTGAAATTGATCAGGAAATTGATTTATTTAATAATTCACAGGGTGAAATTGATACTCTGTATCTAAATGATTGGTCTAACTCATACAGTAGCCAAGATTCCCAACTTGCACTAAAGTTTGCTGAAAAATTTGATAGAAGCTTCTACTATTCATCAAATAAAAAAAAAGGAAACACAAAAGTTAACTTTATTTCCTCTAAAAATTCGTCATTGAAATGGATAAGATTAAAAGGACAAAATGATGTTATTAGAATAGTACTTGATAATCCAATTGGTAAAGAGGAAAAGTTTATTATGAAGCTTAAATATTCAATATCAATTCCTGATATAAGTTTTTCAGGCGGGTATGGTATTGATAAAAATAAATATATAAATATTAAGGATTATATAATTTCTATTAGTAGATTCGAAAACAATGAATGGGTATATCAAAGTAATTTAGATTTAAATGATAATAGTCTAAACAAATCAGACTATAAAATTAATTGGTTATATCCGAAACCTTATTTTTTATATAGCTCAATAAGACATTCAAGGACAAATAAAATAGACTCTTTAAAAAAAGGGTTTTATTATGGCAATAAAGAAAGCTCACCCCATTTTATATTTTCATTAGATAATAATATAGTAAAATACAAAGTTAGTGATAGTACAGAAATATATTCAGATATTTTTAAGTCTTCAAATGACGAAAATACTATAGATAAAATAAAAAGAATTTATAATTTTTTAAATGATGATTTTAAACATTCAATTGAAAAACCTTCATCTTACTTAGTTTCGCTTCACGATTATGATCTTGAACCACTATATGGATTAAATATTATACCAGAAATATTAAGGCCTTTTGATAAAACATTTATTAATGAAATTAAATTTTTAAAAACTTTTGCCTCTGAATTCATAAAAAAAAATTTAGATATTAACTACAGAACACAATATTGGATTAGTGATGGATTAACTATATATTATGTAATGAAATATATATCAAGTTTTTATCCAGAAAAAAAAATTATAGGTAGGTTTTCTGAAAAATTTTTTTTTAAAAATTACACTTTTTCAAAAAAAGAGTTCAATGAAATTTTTATGGTTTACAGTGAATTGATGATAAGAAATAATCTCCATCAAGCACCTATTACAAGCAAAGACAAACTAATTAAGTTTAATCAAAAGATATCGATCCCATATTTTGTTGGACAACTTTTTATATACATGGAAAATTATCTTGGGGATGAAAATTTTGATCAATTTTTAAATAATTTAAGATCAGTATCATCATTAAATGAACTTAAATTTTTAATTAATGATAAACTAAATATTAAAAATTCTCTGGACATATTAAAATTAATTGAGGAAAGCGAACCTCTAGATTTTAAGATTGATAATGTAAATATTGATGAAAGGTTTATTAAAGTCACAAGTTCTAAGAATACCAATAATAAAATTCCATACAAAATTAGTTTAGTTAGAAATGATTCGGTCATTAATTCTAAATGGATTAATCAGAAGTCTATGTCAGTTCAAACCAATTTTAATTTAATAAAAGGCATTGATTATGTAGCTATAAATAGGAATAAATCATTGCCTGAATTAAATAAAATTAACAATTCTTATTATTTAAAATCAAATTTTTTTTCAAAGCCACTTAGTATTAAATTAATAAAGGATTTTGAAAACCCAAATAAAACTCAGCTACTATTAAATCCAATACTTTCCTATAACTTATATGATGGTCCTTCATTTGGAGCAAGATTTCATAATAAAACTCTTCAAAGAAGACCATTTAATTATTTTATTGAGCCTACTTATTCGAGTTATGAGAAATCATTAATTGGGTCTTTTAACTTAATTTACAGAAAATACAAGTTTTCAAAATCAAATTATTTAACTCAATTGAATTTATTTGGAAGTAGTTTCCATTATGCTCCAAATTCTCTATATAAAATAATTGTCCCATCAATAAACCTATATTTTCGACCAGATGAGTTGATAAGTAATTTAAGACACAATATTTCATTTTCTTTATACAATATACATAGAGACTCTAGGATTGATAATACAATCGAACCTAATTATTCAATCGGTCAAATTAAATATGTCTATTCAAACAAGAATTTAATTGATTATTTTACAATTAATAATAGTATCGAAGTTTCTAACAAATTTAATAAGATCAATTTTGAAATCCAATATAGAAAATTATTCCCCTCAGCGAGATTGTTATCAAGTAGAATTTTTATGGGAACTTTTATGGGTAATTACAGGGGTCTTAACAAATATTTCTTTTTCAATTTAAATAGACCAAATGATTATTTATTTGAATATTATTACTTAGGTAGATCTGAAACTGATGGGTTTTTTAGTCAACAATATATTATGAATGAGGGTGGATTCAAATCTATTATTCCTCAAAGTAGCTCAAATAAGTCTATTCTAGCTGGAAATTTTAGTATGGGATTGTGGAAATGGATTGAGGCATATACTGATTTAGGTATAATAAAAAATATTGATGAGCGACCTAAATCATTTTATGATTATGGTTTAAAATTAAATTTTCTTCCTGATTATTTTGAAATATTTTTTCCTATTGCTTCAAGTTTTCAAAATGAAATCAATCAATCAGATTATTTATCAAAGATTAGGTTTACCTTATCACTAAATTCAAAGCAAATCTTCAATTTGTTCAGTAGAACATGGTTTTGATTAGATCAATATTTTTGTAAATTTACTTTCCTTTTTTATGACAAAACCATCTTCATTTACTGAAAAGAATATAAGCTTTGATGAGTACAAAAAAGAAATTATTGAGGACTATAAAACTATTGTTTTAAGTAGAGAGTGTAGTATTCTTGGTCGTAGAGAAGTTTTTTTGGGTAAAGGCAAGTTTGGAATATTTGGAGACGGAAAGGAATTACCTCAGGTTGCACTAAATCGTTTTTTTAAAAATGGCGATTTTAGATCAGGCTATTATAGAGATCAAACATTATTGATGGCTCAGGGACTACTTACACCGGATAATTTTTTTGCTGCATTATATGCACACACAGACCTTAAATATGAGCCTATGTCTGGAGGTAGACAAATGGGAGCTCATTTTTTAACAAAAAATATAGATGAGAGCGGAAAATGGTTAAATCTTATGAAACAAAAAAATCATAGCTCCGATATCTCCCCTACAGGGTCTCAGATGCCTAGGTTAGTTGGTTTAGCTTATGCTTCAAAACTTTACAGACAACTTAATATCAAAAAATCTAATTATTTCACTAATAATGGTAATGAAATTGCTTGGGGTACAATCGGAAATGCCAGTACTAGCGAAGGAATGTTTTTTGAATCAATAAATGCCGCTGGAGTTCTTCAAGTTCCAATGGTTATAAGTATTTGGGATGATGATTATGGTATTTCAGTTTCAAATAAATTGCAAACTACCAAATCAAGTATTTCAGAAGTTTTATCTGGTTTTGAAAGAACATCAGAAAAAGATGGTTTTGAAATTCTAAGGGTTAATGGTTGGGACTACCCCTCTTTAATAAAAACATACTCTAAAGCTGAAAAATTAGCCAGAATAAATCATATTCCTGTTATTATACATGTTAAAGAATTAACTCAGCCCTTAGGTCATTCATCATCGGGATCTCATGAAAGATATAAATCTTCTTCAAGGCTAAAATGGGAGAAAGAGTTTGACTGTAATCTTAAATTCAAACAATGGATACTAATAAATAATATATCAGACATACAAACACTTGATGAAATTGATAATGAAGCTAAAAGAATTGCGAGGAAGTCAAAAATTGAATCATGGAATAATTATCAAAATCCAATAAAATTAGAATTTAAGAAATTTAGTTCTAAATTAAATGATATAATAAAATCTGACCCTGATTTAGCACCAATTGTTAAGTCCAAAAAATTTTTAAATGAAGATGAATCCTTTGGTTTTAAAGAAATAGTAAGTTTTGGAAGATCTTTATTACCCGAATTGAATCATTTTAAAAATACATCTACTTTAAATTTTAGAAAATACTTAAATAGTTTAAAGAAAAAATTACAACCAAAATTTTCTTCAAATTTATATTCTAAAAATCTTGATTTTGATATTATACCGCCAAAATATTCAAAAGATCCAAAAATTGTAGATGGTAGAATTATTTTAAGAGATAACTTTGATAAGTTATTAAAACGAATAGATAATTTAATAATATTTGGTGAGGATTGCGGAAAAATTGGTGGTGTTAATCAAGGTTTAGAGGGTCTTCAAGCTAAGTATAACGAACTTAGAGTCACAGACACCGGAATAAGAGAGGCTACAATTATAGGACAGGGAATTGGAATGGCATTGAGAGGATTAAGACCAATTGCTGAAATTCAGTATCTAGATTATATTCTTTATTGTATTCAAATTTTAAGTGATGATTTAGCTTCATTACACTATAGATCTAATGGTCAACAGTTTGCTCCTTTAATTGTAAGAACAAGAGGGCACAGATTGGAGGGTATATGGCATTCAGGATCACCGATGGGATCTATGGTTAATTTATTAAGGGGAATATATATATTAACCCCAAGAAATATGACCATTGCAGCTGGAATGTATAATTCTTTACTAAAAATTAATCAACCAGCAATATTAATCGAAACTCTTAATGCATACAGATTAAAAGAAAAATTACCTTCGAATCTTGGTACATTCACATCTCCGATTGGAGAAATTGATATTCTTAAAACTGGTAATGATCTAACTATAATAACCTATGGGGCTACTGTTGAAATAGTTTTAAAGGCATCCAAATTATTACTAGAAAAAAGCATTGATGTTGAAGTAATTGACATACAATCTCTAATACCTTTCGATAACTCAAAAAAAATTAGAGAAAGTGTAAACAAGACCAACAAGCTTCTGATTGTCGATGAAGATATGCCTGGAGGAGCTTCAGCATATATTTTGCAGCAACTATTGGATTATCAAAAACTATATGAATTGTTGGATTCTGAGCCAAAATTACTCTCGGCTAAAGAACATAGACCACCTTATGGAACTGATGGCGATTACTTTTCAAAGCCAAATGTAAATGATGTTTTTGAAATTTCATATGAAGTAATGAATGAGTCTAATCCAAAAAAATATCCGAGCATATAGATTAATATCTGAATATATCATTTATCAAATCAACTAAAATGACTTTTGAACTAATTTCAGCTGTATTTAATCCTTTACTTTTCAAATCGGCAAAATGAATTTTTTCAATTGCATTACTGCATGCCTTCATACTGTAATTCTTTGACGCTATTTCATAGTCCTTTACAAAATAAGGATTTATACCCAGTATCCTTGAAATATTAGATGAATTTCCTACACCATGAAAAATTATTAATCGCTTAAAAAATTGAAAAATCATAGTTATAGTTAAAATTAAAGGATATGTTTTGGAATTATTTGACATGAAGAAAATAATTCTAAGACATTTATTTTTATTTTTTTTTCCGATTGCATTAATCAATTCAAAATTATTGTAATCTTTATTAATTCCAATATACTTTTGAACTACATCTACATTAATTGTTTTATCGTTTAAAAAAAGATTTAATTTATTTAATTCCTGACAAATTCTATCTAAATTATTTCCCAAAAACTCATAAATTAAATGAATTGATTTCATATCAGCTGTTAGATTAAGATCTTTAATTAGATTTGAGATCCACTGAATTATTTGATTTTCTTTAAGTTTATTTGAATGAAAAATTATTCCATGTTTTGTTGCAGATTTATAAAGTCTATTTCTTTTATCAAAATCTTTATTTTTAAAACAAAAAACAATAATTGAACTTTTTTGAGGATTTTCTAGATATTGAACTAGTGGCTCATAATCTTTTTTTAGACCCTGAGCCTCTTTAATTATAATCAATTGATATTTAGAAATTAAAGGGTATCTTTTTGCATATTCAATTATTTGTACAATAGATGTTTCTTTACCATAAAAAATAACTAAATCAAAATCTCTTGCCTCTTCATTGATAATATTATTTTTAAAATAATCAAAAATTTTATCAATAAAATATGATTCAGTTCCGTGAAGTAAATAAAATGGATAGAATTTACCTTTCTTTAAATCATAAATTATTTTTTCATAATCTTGCATCTAAGTAATAAATTTGCAAATTTGTTAAATGAAAGATTTAAACTTTTCTAAGTTTAAAATGCGTATCAAAAATAAAGAAAATTTGTACTTTATTTTTGATATTATCAGAAAAAATTGGTATTTACTGACTAAAGAGGAATGGGTTAGACAACATTGCATTCATTTTCTAATTTTCACAAAAAAATATCCAAAATCATTGGTTAATGTTGAAAAAAAAATTTTGATTAACGGAGTGAGAAAAAGATATGACATTGTTGTTTATTCTAAACAAAAAGATGTTATAATTTTGGTTGAATGTAAAGCATATAATGTTAATATAAATCAGGACGTGTTTGATCAAATTGCAAAATATAATTTAGAATTAAAAAGTAGATATTTAATGATATCAAATGGACTATCACATTTTTATTACACAATTAATTATGAGTTAAATGAGTATTTATTTATGAAAGATCTTCCAACTTATAAAAATTAACCTCTGTGAATTTAGCAATTGTATTACTAAACTGGAACGGTGAGAAACTTTTAAAAAGATTTCTTCCAACCTTAGTTAAATATTCATCAAAATCAAATATTTATATTATTGATAATGGATCAAATGATAATTCAATAAATTATGTAAAAACTAATTTCAAAAAAATCAAATGTATTTTATTAAAAAAAAATTATGGTTTTTCAAAGGGTTACAATTTGGGTTTAAAAAATATAAATGCAGATTTATATTGCCTAATTAATACAGATGTTGAGGTTACAAATAATTGGCTCAACCCTGTAATCAAACTATTCCAATCAAATATTAATATATCAATTGCTCAACCTAAAATTTTAAATTATAATAAAAAAGATTATTTTGAATATTCTGGAGCAGCTGGAGGTTACATCGATTCTCACGGCTATCCTTTTTGTAGAGGAAGGATTTTTTCAACTATTGAAAAAGATCATGAACAATATAATGACAATCAAAAAATATTTTGGGCTAGCGGGGCTTGCATATTCATTAGATCCAAAGTATGGGATGAACTAAATGGATTTGACGAGGATTTATTTGCTCATTTTGAAGAAATTGATTTCTGTTGGAGAGCCTTTAATAAAAATTATAATACATTTTTTATTTCGGAATCAAAAGTATTTCATTTAGGAGCAGCTTCCTTAAAAATATCTACTTTTAAATGGTATTTAAATTTTAGAAATTCATTGACAGTGTTGGTTAAAAATTTACCCAATAAAGATCTTTTTAGGATATTATTTGTTAGGATAATTCTTGATATAATTGCAGCCTATAGATTTTTGATAATGGGCAATTTAAAACTGTTTATCTCAATTTTTAAAGCACATATTTATTTATTACTTAACTTCAAAAGATTTTATAAAAAAAGGAGTAATATACTCCCTAAATATAGGTACTGGAAAGTAAAATCTATTGTTTGGGACTATTTTATCAAAAAGAAAAAAATTTTTACTAAACTTTCACAATAAAAAATCAATATTTGAGTTAACTTTATAAATATAATTTATATTAATATGAAAACTAAGATACTTATTACGATTACAATAACCTCTTTGTTATTATTTTCATGTGTTTCACAAAAAAAATATCAAGAACTTGAGACCCTTCAAGAAAATACAAGAAATAATCTAAATTCAACCTCTATTCAATTAAATAGTTGTAAAGATGAAAAAGAGGCAGCATTAAACAGTTTAGCTGAGCTAAAAGATCAGGTTAAATTTTTAAAAGCTAACAATCAAGACTTAATAAATAATTTAGGAAACTTAACCACCTTATCTCAGAAAGGTGCCGAAAATTTAGAAAAATCCCTGGAAAGCATCAAAGAGAAAGATGTCCGAATTCAAAGAATGCAAGATGCCGTTACACGTAAGGACTCAGTAACATTGGCTTTGGTTACAAGCTTAAAGGGTGTCCTTTCAAATCTTAGTGATGACGACATTGAGATTAATGTAGAAAAAGGTGTTGTTTATGTTTCAATTTCTGACAAATTATTATTTAGTTCTGGTAGTTACATGATAACTCAAAGAGCAAAAAATGTTCTTGGAAAAGTTGCAGAAGTTGTAAACAACCGCCCAGATTTAGAATTTATGGTTGAAGGTCACACTGATAATGTTCCGATTAGTACAGAGGGTATTGTTGATAATTGGGATTTAAGTGTCAAAAGAGCTACAGCTGTTGTACGAGTTCTTCAAAATGACTTTTCTGTAGAACCTCAAAGAATGACTGCCGCGGGCAGGAGTTCATACGTGCCATTATTAGATAATGACAGTCCATCTAATAGGGCAAAAAACAGAAGAACTCGAATTGTAGTACTTCCTAAATTAGATCAATTTTATGATCTAATAGAACAAGGAATGGATGCAGCAAAATAAAAAATTTTTTTTCCAAAGAAAACACCTTATTTAGCAATAATTAAGGTGTTTTTTTTATCTAAACTCACCTTTACCAATTCTCATTATAATTGGGTTTTTTTGGGTCAGATCTACAACTGTAGAGGGGATGTTTCCTGAAATACCAGAATCGACTATGAGATCGACTTTATTTTTCCAGTAATTAAAAATTTTATTTGGATCGGTTGTATATTTAACCAAATCATCTGGATCAGGCAATGAACTGGTTACAAGAGGAGAATTTAAATTACTAAGAATTGATTTAGTAACAGGATGTTCACAAATTCTAACTCCTAGCTTTTTCCTCCTTTGAAAAGGCTTCGGAAACTTAATCTTAGGCTTTAAAATAAATGCATAGGGCCCTGGTAAATATTTATTTAATAATCTGTAAGTTCTATTATCAAAATTTACAACATAATCTGAAATTGAAGATATGTTGTTAAATAAAAAACTTAAAGTCAATTCATCCTTTTTATTTGATTTAAACTGTATTATTCTTTTTAAACCCTCTGAATTGTTGATTAAACAACCGATAGCATATACTGTATCAGTTGGATAAATAATAACCCCTCCATTTCTCAGAACATCAGTTATAATATCAATTTTTTTGGGATTTGGATTATCAGTATTTATTTTTATTAAATTCATTAATCTATTATTTTGAGCTTTGCAAACCTTAACAACAAAGTTTTAATACCAATATATTCGAACATAATAGATGCTTTTTTATCTTTACCAATACCCTCAATCATAATTACTTTTCCATTTCCAAACCTTCCATGAGATACTTTTGATCCAATATTAAGCATAATTTTATTTTGATTTAAATTTGAGTTTTCAAATGTGTTACTTTGCTTAATTTTTTTTAACTTTTTTATTTTATCTTGATTTAGTTTTGTAATTGGGTTAAATTTATTGGGATTATAAGAATCATAAACTGATTTATCAATTATAGGTTTAGCTTCATGATTCTGAATTGGTAAACTATGTTTTACATACTTTGAGTTGATTTCATCAATAAATCTACTTTTATCAGTATCAATTAATTTTCCCCATCTGTACCTTGACTTTGTGTAAGAAACACAAACTCTTTCTTTTGCCCTAGTTAATGCAACATAAAACAATCTCCTTTCCTCTTCAAGTTCAAATCTTGAATTAAGACTCATAGCCGATGGAAATAAATCCTCCTCAACCCCAACAATATAAACCTCCGGAAATTCTAATCCTTTAGCAAGGTGAATGGTCATTAGTGATACTTTATCCAATGTATTTTCAGGTTCGTTATCAAAATCTGTAGCTAATGCAACATCTTCAAGAAATTCAGATAATTTAATTGACTTATTCAATGAATTTCCTTGTTCTTCAGTAAAATTTTTGATACCATTTAAAAGTTCCTCAATATTTTCAATTTTTGAGATATTTTCAGGAACACCTTCAAGCTTTAAGTTATTGAGTAATCCTGTTTTTTTTATTACTAGATCAGTAATTTCAAAAGCATTAAAATTATTATTTTGAATTTGAAATGACTTTAATAAATTTAAAAAGTTAATTAGCTTTTCATGTGTATTTCTATTTATACTAATTTTAATATTCGACAAGTTTTCCAGAACTTCGAATATCGATAAATTATTCTCTTTAGATGCAATAATTAGCTTATCAATTGTGGTCAATCCAATTCCTCTAGGTGGAAAATTAATAATTCTTTTTAAACTTTCTTCGTCATTAGGATTTACAATCAACCTTAAATAGGCCAAAATATCCTTAATTTCTTTTCTCTGGTAAAAAGAGATTCCACCGTAAATTTTGTAACCAATATTTTTTTTTCTTAAAGAATCCTCTATGGATCTTGATTGTGCATTTGTTCTGTATAAAATTGCAAAATCAATATTTTTTTTTTGTTTAGATAATTTTCTCTCCATGATATCAGATGCTATTTGTTTCCCTTCGTCTGCATCGGATAACATACATTTAATATTTATTTTTTCTCCATCATCATTTGCTGTCCAAACAACTTTATGAATTTTACTTTGATTATTGTCAATTATCGAGTTTGCAGCATTTACAATATTTTTTGTTGATCTATAATTTTGTTCTAACCTATATAATTTAACATCTTGATAATCTTTCTGAAAATTTAATATATTATTTATATTAGCTCCTCGAAAAGAATAAATACTTTGAGCGTCATCACCAACTACACATATATTTTGAAACTTATCAGATAACGCCTTAACAATTAAATATTGTGAATGATTCGTATCCTGATACTCATCAACTAAAATATACTTAAATCTATTTTGATATTTTGCGAGAACACTTGGAAATCTGTTTAATAATTCATTAGTTCTTAACAATAAATCGTCAAAATCCATTGCACCAGATTTAAAACATCTTTCCACATATTGATTGTATATCTCCCCCATTTTTGGTCTTCTTGACATTCTGTCTGATTCGATGAGATCTAAATCATTATGATATGCCTTTACGGTAATTAAACTATTTTTAAGTGATGAAATTCGATTTCTTATTTGTTTAGGTTTATATATATCCTTCTCGAGCCCCATCTCTTTAATTATGCTAGTAATTAACCTTTCAGAATCTTGGGTATCATAAATAGTAAAATTTGAGGGAAAACCTAGTTTATCTGATTCCACTCTTAATAGTTTTGCAAAAACTGAATGAAAAGTTCCCATCCACAAATTTTTTGCATCATTTGATTGGAGAATTGAAATAATTCTTTCTTTCATTTCTCTAGCAGCTTTGTTTGTAAATGTTAGAGCAAGAATTTCAAATGGATCGATACCGTTTTTGATTAAATACGCTATTCTGTGAGTCAATACTCTTGTTTTTCCTGATCCAGCACCTGCTATAACTATGAGGGGGCCATTTTTGTGAATTACAGGAGCTATCTGAGCTTCATTTAGTTCTTTAAGAATTTCCGGAGTATTTAAACTCATTAAATTTTTTAAATATTAAATTTTATAATAATAGACTTTATAAAGAAAGTATGTTTAAATATTAAAATGATATTTAAAAATCATTTCTTATTAACAAATTTATTATTTGATACATTTTTATATTTAGATTTATGAAAGTTAAAATTAAAATTTCTGAAATAATTTAAAATGATTCAAGTATTATAATTTGAATTTTGTTTATGAATGAGTTACAAAAATCAATTATTTATCTCAATGGTGTTGGCCCTAATAGACAGAAAATATTCAGGGAAGAATTTGGAATAGCAAATATTCAGGACTTGCTAAATTTTTTTCCAAACAGGTACATTAATAGAGGGAGATTCTATAAAATAAATGAGGTTAATGAATCAAATTCAGATATCCAAATAATAGGTTCAATAACTAAAATAAGTAAATCGATTAAAAGTAATAAATCATTTTTAATTGCAAAATTTGAGGATCAAACTGGTGTTTTAGATTTAATATGGTTTAGAGGTCATAAATGGATTGAATCAAACTTAAAAACACATACTCCTTATGTTGTTTTTGGAAAGATAAATAAATTTAAAGGCCTATACAGCATTGCTCATCCCGAGATGGAATTATTAAAAGATTTTAAATTAAAAAAAAATGTAAATTTTAACAGCATCTATCCCACAACTGAAAAATCAAATAATTCAGGAATCACTCAAAATATTATTAGAAAAATGATTTATGGGTATCTGAATAATTTCAATAAAAAGTTTAAAGAAAATTTACCAAAAACTATAATTGAGAAGTATCAACTAATATCCAAGGACTTAGCAACCAGAAATATTCATCTTCCTTTAAATCTAAATCTTTTAAATGATTCAATCAAAAGATTAAAATTCGAAGAATTTTTTTACTTACAACTCCAAATATTAATCAAAAATAAGAATAGAAAGAAAAAAATAAAAAGTTACATTTTTTCAAAAGTTGGAGATTATTTTAATTCTTTTTATAATAATTTTCTATCGTTTAAGCTCACAAATGCTCAGATTAAAGCTATTAAGGAAATAAGAAAGGATTTAGGTTCAAATTATCAAATGAATAGATTATTACAAGGGGATGTAGGTTCGGGAAAAACAATCGTAGCATTCATGAGTATGTTGATATCAATTGATAGTGGATTTCAATCTTGTTTAATGGCTCCAACTGAAATATTAGCTCAACAACATTTTAAATTAATGAAAAATTTAAGTTCAAAGATTGGATTGAGGGTTGAAATTTTGACGGGAAGTCTAAATAAAAGTAAACGTATTCCATTATTAAATGATTTAAAATTAGGAAATGTTGATATTTTAATTGGAACACATACCCTAATTGAAGATCCAGTTGTATTTAAAAATCTTGGTTTAGCGGTTATAGATGAACAACATAGATTTGGAGTTGCTCAAAGATCTGTATTGTGGAAAAAAAACATTCTACCTCCAAACATTCTAGTTATGACAGCTACCCCTATTCCTAGAACCTTAGCAATGACTTTATATGGTGACCTTGATATTTCATTAATTGATGAACTTCCACCAGGAAGAAAATCCATTAAAACCTTACATAGAACAGATAAAAAAAGACTTAGCGTTTTTAAATTTATTAAAGATGAAATATTTAAGGGAAATCAAATTTACATTGTTTATCCCTTAATTGAGGAGTCCAAAAAGATGGATTTGAAAGATCTAATGGATGGATTTGAAAGTATTAGTAAGTATTTTCCTTTACCAAAATATAAAATATCAATTCTTCATGGAAGAATGAAAAATGATGACAAGGAGTATGAAATGGAAAGATTTTCAAAAGGTCAAACACAAATTATGGTGGCAACAACTGTTATTGAGGTTGGTGTTGATGTTCCTAATGCATCAGTGATGATAATTGAAAGCTCAGAGAGATTTGGTTTGTCTCAACTTCACCAACTTAGAGGAAGAGTTGGAAGAGGTAATAAACAAAGTTATTGTATTCTCATGTCAGGAAATAATATTTCAAATGATTCTCAGTTAAGGATAGATACAATGGTTAAAACTAACAACGGTTTTAAAATAGCAGATGTGGATTTAAAAATGAGAGGACCTGGAAATATAATGGGGACTCAGCAAAGTGGAATTTTAAATTTAAAAATAGCCGATATTTCAAAAGATCATGATCTTTTGGTTAGTGCAAGAAAATGCGTTCTAGATTTATTAAATAACGACGAAAACTTAGAAAAAAAAGAAAATCAAGTTATTAAACAAACATTGGCCGAAATAGGAACTTTTAAAAATATATGGAATTATATAAGTTAAATTTGTTGATATGCTATATTTGTTATCAGTTTGAACAAATTGAATTATTTATGAATAAATATATTCAATCATTTGAAACTATTACATCATAAATTATATTTATTTTACATACGATAATATAAAGTAAACGATACATTATATTTGTAATAACAATTAAGTTAATTTTTTCAGTGAAAATTTCATATAGATGGTTAAGAGAGTATATTAAATCTGACAAAACTGTTGAAGATATAGCAGATTATCTAACAGATCTAGGACTTGAAGTTGAAGGGATAGAAAAGATTCAATCCTCTAATGATAGTCTAGTTGATGTTGTTGTTGGAGAAGTGACCAAATGTATCAAACATCCTAATGCGGATAGACTTAAATTAACTCAAGTTAAGGTCAGTAAAAATAATACATTACAAATAGTTTGTGGTGCTCCAAATGTATCTATTGGGCAAAAAGTTCCTGTCGCACCTGTAGGATCAGTTTTATATCCGAAAAATGGTAAAAAGTTAAAAATTAAAGAAAGTACAATTCGAGGTGAAAAGAGTCAAGGAATGATATGTGCCGAAGATGAATTAGGAATTGGAAATTCTCACGATGGAATTATGGTTTTAGATAATAGTTTAGAGATAGGAAAACCATTTAAAGAAATTTTAAAAATTAATGATGATTATGTTTATGACATTGGATTAACTCCTAATAGAGCTGACTCAATGTCTCACATGGGAGTTGCAAGAGATTTAAAAGCTTATTTTATTCAAAACAAAATTCAATATTCTTGGAATTCTCCAATAATCGAAAACTTACCAACTCCAACTAACACCAAAAACATAAATGTTCAAGTTAACGAACCAGAATTGGTACCTTATTATTTTGGTGTAACTCTCACTGGTATTGAAATTTCTTCCTCACCAGATTGGATTCAAAACAATTTAAAATCCATTGGAATTATGCCAAAAAATAATGTTGTTGACATAACCAATTTTGTATTGCATGACATGGGGCAGCCTCTTCATTCATTTGATGCTGAAAAAATTGAAGGAGACATAATTGTAAAAAAGTCAACAAAAGGAACTTTTTTTACAACATTGGATAAAAATAAAATAAAACTTTCAGATGAAGACCTAATGATTTGTGATGAATCAAAACCTTTATGTCTAGCTGGAATTTATGGAGGCGACTACTCTGGAGTATCTGAATCTACAACATCCATTTTTTTAGAAAGTGCTTATTTCGATCCTAAAACAATCAGAAAAAGTTCAAAAAGACATGGCTTTACCACAGATGCATCCTACAGATTTGAAAGAGGAATTGATCCGGATATGTCTTTAATAGCTCTAAAGCGTGCAATGTTACTGATGATTAAATATGCAAATGCAAAAGTTGCAAGTGAAATCAGTGAATTTCAAAAACCAACTAAGTTTCCATCAAAAATTTTCTTGTCATACCAAGAAATTAATAAAACAATTGGACAGAAAATACCCAAAGAAGATTTAACAAATATTCTAAATGCACTCGAAATTAAAATTGATAGCGTTACAAATGAAGGAATTGCAATAACAATTCCCTTATACAGAGTTGATGTAACGAGACCAGCAGATGTAATCGAAGAAATATTGAGAATTTATGGATACAATTCTATAGATGCCAGCGAATCACTTAACATAAATCTCCCTAATTATAATTTCAAAACTAAATTTAAGTTTGAAGAATATTTGTCTGATAGACTAATAGGAAATGGTTTTTCTGAAATAATCAATAATTCTATTACAAACCCAAATTACAACATACTTTCAAAAGAAACCTCTAAAAATGATGCGATAACTATAATCAACCCTATCGGAAAAGATCTGTCGGAACTAAGAAAAACATTAATTTATTCAACACTTGAAATAATATCTTTTAATAATAATAGAAACCAAAAGAATTTAAAGCTATTTGAAATTGGTCATGCTTACTCAAAAATAAATAAAGAATTTAGAGAAAATAAATCCTTATTGATATCAATATCAAGATCTTACGAACCGTTAAATTGGATAACAAGTAAACCTAAAACCTCTTTTTTTGAATTAAAAACAATAGTTATTGATTTATTTACTAGTATTAATATTGATGGAATTAAATTTGAAAATATTAAAAATGATTTTTTCTCTGAAGGTTTAGTAATTAAAATTAACAATGATCTCATAGGTAATCTGGGAATTATTAAAAACTCCATAAAGAATCATTTCAATATTCAAAATGAAGTCTGTGTTTGTGAGATTAATTTTGATTTAATTTTTAATTACACCCCGAATGATACTTTTAAAATAAAAAATATAAGTAAATATCCCTCAATTCAAAGAGACTTTGCTCTTTTAATAGATAAGAAAATTTCTTTTGAATCAATAAAAAAAATAGCTCACGAAAGTGAAAAAAAATTTCTAGAGTCAATTGATTTATTTGATGTTTATGATGGTAAAAACATACCTAATAATAAAAAATCGTACGGTATTAGATTTACATTCACAGACAATAAAAAAACATTAACAGACAAACATATAGATAAGGTTATGAATAAATTACAAAAAGAATTTAAGAGACATTTAAATGCTCAATTACGTCAAAATTAAAATATGATTAATAATATGTTAACAAATACAGATATTCAGGAAAAACTAAATTTTGAAAAAAAATCAAATATTTATTACGAATACATAAAACGAAGCAAAAAAAATCATTTTAATGATTTTAACTTGGACAAGTTGGACAATGATAAAATTTTTCATTTAAACACAATTAGAAAAATATGCATTGATTACAGATTGAGATTTTTAGATATAAAATATTTTAAGGGTGAAATTCCCTCTGAAGCTATTGATAAGATCAAACAATTGGAAAATGATCATAATAAAAAACTCAATAATTTTAAAATTATGGCACCATCAATTATGTTTAGATTAAAAAAAACTGATGACCCTCTTCTTTTTGTTCCAATAGGTGATAACTATTTCTATTTAATTCACAAATGGGGAAATGACTTAGCACCACTCAGAAAAATAAGAATGTGGCCTTTTCGTTCAATAAAAAATCTCTTATTCACCTTATTGTTTGTCAGTTATGCCATAACACTAATTACCCCACTATCAATATTTACTAACAGTCCAAATTCATCAGATTTTTGGATTTTATTTTTATTTATGTTTAAAGCTGTAGTTTCGATAGTATTATTTTTAGGTGTTGCATTGGGTAAAAATTTTAATCCTAAAATATGGAATAGTAGGTATAATAAATCCTAATCTCATAATGAGTTACTACACCAAAATTTACTCAGGTACCCCAATTATGGTTTTGTCAATAAAACAAAAATTATTGGATAAAAATATAATTCCTGTAATTAAAGATATTCAGGAGTCAGCAAAATTAGCTGGTTTTGGTTCAGTATATGGAAATATTCAAGATGTTTTTGTTCATAATGATGAACTAGCTAGAGCAAAGAAAACCATTAATGATTTAAAATAACATACAAATATTTAATGATAAATAATGCAATGTTAATTTGATAATTTCCATTATATTCGAAATTCATAAATTTTATCTAAATAAAACCATGAACACAACATTTGAAACCTTAGACTTTATTGTTTTTGCGATTTATGCTATTATAATATTATTTTTTGGTCTATGGGTTTCAAGAAGTAAAGATGGTGAAACTAAAAATGCAGAAGACTACTTTTTAGCTAGTAAATCACTTCCTTGGTGGGCAATTGGTGCTTCATTAATAGCCGCAAATATTTCTGCTGAACAATTTATTGGAATGTCTGGATCTGGTTTTGCCATAGGACTTGCTATAGCATCCTACGAATGGATGGCTGCTCTTACATTAATTATCGTGGGTAAATATTTTCTACCAATTTTCATAAAAAAAGAAATATATACTATCCCAGAATTTGTTGAAAAAAGATTTTCCAGTCAACTAAAAACAATTTTAGCTGTTTTTTGGATCGGTCTTTATGTATTTGTTAATATAACATCTGTACTTTATTTGGGTGGACTTGCTTTGCAAACAATTTTAAATATTGATCTGATATATGGAATTATTGGCCTTGCTGTGTTTGCAGCTGCTTACTCATTATATGGAGGTTTGTCAGCTGTTGCATGGACAGATATTATTCAAGTAGTTGTTTTAATACTCGGGGGTTTAATTACATCTTACCTGGCACTAAATACTGTCTCTTCAGGAAATGGTATGATAGAAGGTTTAAAAATATTATATGAAGTTATTCCAGAAAAGTTTGACATGATACTTGATAAGTCTAACCCAGAATATATGAGTTTACCAGGAATTAGTGTACTTATAGGTGGAATGTGGGTTGCAAACCTTTATTATTGGGGATTCAATCAATACATTATTCAAAGAACATTAGCGGCAAAATCTTTAAAAGAAGCACAAAATGGAATTTTATTTGCTGCTGGACTTAAGATGATTCTTCCTTTGATAATTGTAATACCAGGAATTGCTGCATATTTAATAGTAAATAATCCAACCCTATTATCTTCATTAGGTGATTCTGGTTTAAATAACATGCCAACAGCTGGAACTGCCGATAAGGCTTATCCTTGGTTAATGCAATTCTTACCGACTGGTTTGAAAGGCATCGCCGTTGCTGCATTAGCAGCTGCTATTGTCTCATCATTAGCCTCAATGTTAAATTCAACAGCTACAATTTTTACTATGGATGTCTATAAACCTTTTTTTAATAATTCTAATTCAGAATCTAACATTGTAACTGTTGGAAGAATTTCTGCAGCAATCGCATTAATTATCGGAGTAATTATTTCTCCATTACTAGGTGGTATCGATCAAGCTTTTATTTTTATTCAAGAATATACTGGAATTGTTAGCCCCGGGATTTTAGCAGTTTTTATAATGGGATTATTTTGGAAGAAAACTTCTAATAAAGGTGCAATATATGGAGCATTATCCTCAATACCTATTGCAATGTATTTTAAAATTGGACCAAAAGGTTGGTTTAAAGAAACTCTATTAAATGATATTGCCCCTAACCTTCCTTTTATCGATCAGATGGGGTTAACTTTTATTTTGACTGCATTAATAATTTTGCTCGTAAGTTATTTTGATAATAAAGATAAAGATGATTCAAAAGGAATTGATCTAAATAAAGGTATTTTTAAAACTTCAATGACCTTTAATATTGGATCATTTGCATTGATGATTCTTCTTGCCGCTATATACTCATTTTTCTGGTAGGGAGCACAACTTAAAATTTTTTTCCATAAAAAAATGATTTTATGAGATTGAAAATTGTTTATGAATACATATTCTTTCTTAGTTCTCTTACCTTTTTATCAGTCATATATTCCTCAAAAGTTAAATGTCTATCAATTATACCTTTCGGTGTCAGCTCAATCACCCTGTTTGCCAGTGATTGTGCAAAATGATGATCACTAGTTGAAAATAACAAGGTTCCTTTAAAATTAATTAGTGCGTTATTAAAAGCAGTGATGGCCTCAAGATCTAGATGATTAGTTGGTTCATCAATTATTAAAACATTTGACTTACTCATCATCATTTTTGAAATCATACACCTAACTTTTTCTCCACCAGATAACACATTAGAGTTCTTAAGTGCTTCATCACCTGTAAAAAGCATTTTTCCCAAGAAACCTCTTAAGTATAGCTCTTCCTTCTCCTCCTCGTTAATAGCATAGTTTCTAAGCCAATCTACTAGTGATATCGATTGATCAAATAAGTAATCATTATTTAAAGGTATATATTCGTGTTTAGTTGTAATGCCCCAATTAAAGTGTCCAGAAGATGGTTTAGTCTTATATGAAATAATATCAAAAAAATTATTTATAGCCCTTGAATCTTTACTTAAAAAAATAACTTTATCGGATTTAGAAAAATTTATATTAACTTTTTGAAATAGTATTTCATCTTTTAATTTAAAGCTTAGATTCTCGATATTCAATATTTGATCACCTGCTTCTCTTCCCATTTCGAAGATAATTCCTGGATATCTTCGACTTGATGGTTTTATTTCTTCGATATTTAGTTTTTCAATCATCTTTTTTCTTGAAGTTGCTTGTTTAGATTTAGCAACATTTGCAGAAAACCTAGATATAAATTCTTGTAATTCTTTCTTTTTTTCTTCGGCTTTTTTATTTGATTGAGCTTTTTGTCTAGCCGCTAACTGAGATGACTCATACCAAAAACTATAATTTCCTGAGTAATGATTTATTTTTCCAAAATCAATGTCAGATATATGGGTACAAACTGAGTCTAAAAAATGACGATCATGTGAAACAACAATAACAGTATTTTCGTAATTACACAGAAAATTTTCAAGCCAAGTAATTGTATCATAATCCAAATCGTTTGTTGGTTCGTCCATAATTAAAACATCTGGATTCCCAAAAAGGGCTTGGGCTAACAAAACCCTGACCTTTTGTTTTGAGTCAAGATCAATCATCTTATTGTAATGTAATCCTTCATTTATATCCAAATTTGATAATAGGTTTGCAGCGTTACTTTCAGCACTCCATCCATCCAATTCTTCATATTTTATTTGTAACTCTCCCACCCTGTCGCTATCAATATCTGAAAAATTTTCATTATTGTATATTTCTTCCATTTCAGCCTTAATTTTAAATAAGTACTTATTACCCCTTAAGACAGTTTCTAATACTTGATATTTATCATGAGAGTTGTGATTTTGTTCCAAAACTGATAAACTTTTATCTGGTTCTAAAAAAATATTTCCTGAATTCGCTTCCTTTATTCCAGAAATAATATTCAAAAAAGTTGATTTACCAGATCCATTGGCCCCTATAATTCCATAGCAATTTCCTGGGGTAAAGGTTATATTAACATCATCAAATAAAACTCTCTTTCCAAATTGGACTGATAAATTATTAACAGACAACATATGTAAAATTTTGCCAAAAATAACAAATCAAAAAGAGTAATACTATTAATTTTATAAATTGAAATTATTTTTAATTCAAATGAGAAAAAAAATTTTTTATTCAACTTCTATATTTTTTTCAGCTCTATTTTTATGCTGTAATTCTAAACCAATAATAAATACTAAAAATGCTTTTTTTGGAGGCCAAATTATTAATCCGTCATCAAATTATGTAACATTATACAAAAATAATATATCCATTGATTGTTTATTACTAGATTCTAATAATAAATTCAAAACAGAATTATTTGATATTGAATCTGGAATTTATAAAGTTGAACATATTCCTGAATATCAATCGGTGATAATTGAACCAGGAGACAGCTTGTGGATGAGAGCGAATTCATCTGATTTTAACAAGTCTATTTTTTTTAGTGGTACAGGGAGTAGTAAGAATAATTTTCTGGTAGATATGGAATCAAAAATTAATGAGGAAAATCAGTACCTATCCACAAAGTATTCTTTAAACTCTGATGCCTTTGCTGATATAATAGATTCTTTACTAATTGAAAAAAAGAAATCATGGATTATAATGGATTCTTTAAACAAGTTAACTAAGATTGCTCAGAAAATTACTATGTCCTCATATGTGTATCCTTATGCAACTATTAGAGAGAGGTATTCATTACTTAGAGGTACTAACTGGAGTTCTGTTAAGGATAGTATTTATTTTAACTATAGAAGTTTTTTAAATTTTGAGGAAAAGGATTTAGCATTCTTTGATCCATATATAAATTATGTAATTAACTTTTTAAATAAAAAATCATTAGATAGTTCAATGTATTTCTTTGAATACAAAAAAAATACAGACTTTAATATCAAAAGACTCCAAACATTAGAAAATGAAATTTCGGGAAGGGGATTAAAAAACAATTTAGCAAGAGCTATTGCTTTTGATGAAATTTTAAATTTTGAAAATCATTTAGAACATGAAAAATTTCTTCAATATTATTTTGCAATCAACACAAATACTATGTTTTTAGCCGAGGTACTCAACCTTCATAATGATATAAAAAAGATGAGTGAAGGTTTTAATTTACCTGAAATTAAACTTCAAAATTCTCTTTTAGATACTGTAACTAGTAGTTCATTATTTAACAATAATAAAAAAACATTGATTTATTTTTGGTCTCAAACTCAAATGAATCATTATGGTAAGTCAATAAAAATTTTAAACAACATAAGGAAAATTAAACCAGAATATCAATTTATAGGTGTTTCAGTTCAACCATTAAATCAATTAGCAATTGACGTAAATAAAATGATGAAACAAGAAATCAAAAATCAATATGCTATAATTGACTTCGAAAATGCAAGCAAAAAGTGGATTATTTCTCTTTTAAACAAAGCAATTATAACAGATAAAAATGGAATAATTATAAATGGTTTTGCCAATTTATTCGATCCATTAATTATTGATAAACTTTAATTTCCTTTTTTAAAATCTGCCAAAAACTTTTTTAATCCAGAATCTGTTAAAGGGTGTTTTGCTAAAGCAACTATTGCGCTTAAAGGACCTGTCATTACATCTGCTCCAATTTTAGCACAATTAATTATATGCATTGGGTTTCGGATAGAAGCAGCTAAAATTTCAGTTTCAAAAGCATAATTATCAAATATTTGCCTTATTTCCTCAATTAAAATCATACCATCATTTGAAATATCATCTAATCTATCTATGAATGGAGATACATATGTAGCGCCTGCCTTAGCAGCAAGAAGTGCTTGTCCAGAAGAAAATATTAAAGTACAATTTGTTTTAATGCCTTTGTTAGAAAAATATCTAATTGCCTTGATACCTTCTTTAATCATTGGAACTTTGACAACAATCTGTTTGTGCAAATTTGCAAGAATTTCACCTTCCTTGATAATTCCATCATAATCAACAGAAATTACTTCAGCAGATACATCACCGGTTACTAAATTACATATTTTAGTATAATGGTTTAATATATTAGTATTCCCTGTAATTCCCTCTTTGGCCATTAGTGTCGGATTTGTAGTTACACCATCAAGAATTCCGAGATCTTCAGCTTGTTTAATTTGTTCAATATTTGCGGTGTCAATAAAAAATTTCATAATTAGTATCTTAAATTTTATAAAAGGTCATTAAAATTTTTTCGTAAATTAAATCTGGTAACAATTTTTTTAAAAATATAGAGAATTTTTGTAACCAAACTCCAATTTTATAATGAACTTTTGGATGTTTTGTATTTATAAGTTCATAAATAAGTTTAGCTACTTCAATAGGATTGTTTCCTTGATCTACATGTTTATTCATTTCATTGAGACTTTTTTTATAAAGATCCTTGTAAGGTCCATCTAATATTGGAGAATGATACCTTCTTGACACGATATTTGTTGAAAAATCCCCAGGTGCTAATGTTAATATATTAATTCCAAAATTTTTTACTTCCATTCTAATTGATTCAGAAAATAAGTGTAAAGCTCCTTTGGATGCAGAATAACAGCCTCTAAAGGGTAAACCCATATAACCGGCAATCGATGAAATATTAATAATCAGCCCTTTTCTGTTTTTTCTCATTGAAGGTAACAGGTTTTGCATGACCCTAATTTGTCCAAAAAAATTTGTGTCAAAATTTTTTTTCATCTCCTCAATATCAGTTTCCTCACCTGGACCAGTTATTCCAATACCAGCATTATTAACAAGTACATCAATTATTTTCTCTTTTTTTAAAATAGAGTTCACTGCTTTACGAATTGATAATGGATCATTAACATCCAGTTTAATTAGACTATATGCTTTTGGAGTAGGGTATTTTGAAGGGTACCTACTTGTTCCATAAACATTGTATCCTTTTTTAGACAAATATTCTGAAGTAGCTTTACCTAATCCTGATGATGCACCTGTAATTAAAACTGTTTTACTCATAGTTAAAAGGGCAAGCTAACTACATCACACCGCTACGACCGTCTACCCTTGCTGCGTTACCACCCTGGGGGAATTTAACAGGAGCTGGTTGTGTAGGACTTGCCCATAGCAAATATACCACTTAGATTAAAGAGAACAAGAAAGTTCAAATTTTAATTTTTATATAAATTTGTATTAATTAATTAATGATGATTAGATTACAATATATATTTATATTTTTTTCAATAATTGGTTGCGGAAGTTACAATTCCAACCAATATAAAATAAAAATCAATTCATCTAAATTCTTTCCTGATGATACATTGAAAATTGATGTAACATCAAATAAATCATCTATAATCCATAAAAAGGAAATATTCCTTGATGGAAATAAGATAGATTCAATTTATCCATTAACATCTTTAAAATTAGGAGCTCACGAAGTCCAAATCGTAATTATAAACCAAGGAAAAAAGATTGTGCTCAAAGATAATTTTATTTTATATGCGAAAAGTCCACCAAAACTATACTCATATAAAATTATAAACTCTTATCCTCATGATGAAACCTCATACACCCAGGGACTAGAATTCAACAACAATATTTTATTTGAAAGCACAGGTTTACGTGGAAAATCAAAAATTAGGTCATTGAATTACAAAACTGGTGAAGTAATAAAAGAAATAAAATTAGATGACAATTATTTTGGAGAGGGATTGTCAATTTTAAATAATAAGATTTATCAATTAACATGGCAAGAAGATATTGGATTTATTTATGACATCAATCTAACAAATCTTCAAAGTTCATTTAGTTATGATAAGAGTATCGAGGGATGGGGATTGTGTAATGATGGAAAAGTATTTTATAAATCAGATGGAACTAACAAGATCTGGATACTGGATCGCGAGAGTTTGAATGAAATTGATTACATAGAAATAATGACAAATAAAAAATCTATATCGAAAATAAATGAATTAGAATGGCATAATAATAAAATATATGCTAATACATATCAGTTTGATAAAGAAGTTGTTTTGATTATTAATCCTAAATCAGGTCATGTTGAAGGTGTTATTGATTTTTCAGGTCTGAAAAATAAAGTAAAACAAATTGAATCTTTAAACGTTCTAAATGGTATAGCATACAATTCGATTTCAAAAACTTTTTTTGTAACAGGAAAAAACTGGAATAAGATCTTTGAAGTTGAATTTTTTCAGAAGGATGAATAGATTTACCCAAAAAATTATAGTAACCAAAAGTCATTTAGATGAGTTAGACCATGTAAATAATGTTCAATATTTATATTGGGCTCAAGAAATTGCGAAATCTCATTGGTCCTATTTGATTAAAAATATTAATGAAAATTTTGGGGTTTGGGTTGTAAGACATCATGATATTACATATAAACTTGGAGCATATTTGGGTGATAAAATTGTTATTTCAACATATATCAAAAAAGTTAAAGGACCAATATCTGAGAGGATTGTTGAATTTCATGATAGCAAAGAAGAGAAACTACTGGTAAAAGTTGTTAGTAAGTGGTGCTATTTAAACGATTCTAAAACCAGACAGGTATCGCATATTCCAGAATTTATTAATAAAATATTTGATCCAATCGATTCAAAAGTTAAATAACTTCCTTTCTTTCATAATTTCTTTTACCTCATCAGCCACTTTACTAATAACTGACATATTTTTATGATTATTTAGAACTTTGTCAATCATTTTGACGATTAAATTCATTTCATTTTTCATGAAACCACGAGTAGTTATTGCAGGAGTCCCTATTCTAATTCCTGATGTAACGAAAGGTGATTTATCATCAAAAGGAACCATATTTTTATTCACTGTAATTTCTGCTCTCACCAATGCCTCTTCTGCTTCTTTTCCGGAAATATCCTTATTTCTTAGATCAATTAACATTAAATGATTGTCAGTTCCATTAGAAATAATCTTATATCCTAATTTATTAAATAAACTAGCCATCATTTGAGAATTTTCTATAACTCTTTTTTGATAATCTATAAATAAAGGAGAAAGTGCCTCCCTAAAAGCTATAGCTTTTGCAGCGATAACATGCATTAAGGGTCCTCCTTGATTTCCGGGAAATACTGCCATATTTAACAAATTTGACATCTTTTTTAAAGAACCATTTTTTAATTTTTGCCCAAAAGGATTATCAAAATCTTTACCCATGAGTATAAGACCACCTCTTGGCCCCCTTAGCGTTTTATGTGTTGTAGTTGTAATAACATGACAATGAGGAACTGGATTATTTAATAGCCCAGCAGCAATCATTCCTGAGGGATGAGAAATATCGGCAAGTAAAAATGATCCAATTTTATCAGCTATACTTCTAAATCTTTTAAAGTCAATATCTCTTGAATAGGCTGATGCTCCAGCAATTATCATTTTTGGTTTAACTTTTTTTGCTATTGATTCAATTTCATCATAATCTAATACTCCAGTCTTTCTATCAACACCATAAAAATTTGCATTATATAATTTTCCCGAAAAGTTTACGGGTGATCCATGAGTTAGGTGCCCGCCATGGGACAAATCGAAACCTAAAATTTTATCTCCAGGAGATAAAAAAGCATGAAAAACGGCTGTATTTGCTTGTGAACCAGAATGAGGTTGAACATTTGCATATTCACATCCAAAAAGTTTTTTTGCTCTATTTATTGCAATTTCCTCTATTTTATCAACTACTTCACAGCCACCATAGTATCTTTTCGTAGGGTATCCTTCAGCATATTTATTAGTAAGAACAGAACCAGTAACATTCATAACATCGGGACTGGTAAAATTTTCAGATGCTATGAGTTCAATACCATTCGTTTGTCTAATATTTTCTTTTAAAACAAGATCTAATATTTCTTTATCTACCATTCTTTTGTTATTTCAATGCAAATTTAAATATTATTATACTTTGATTATAAACTATCTAAAAAATAAACTCCAAGTTGTTCACAACAAATAAACATTTATCAAAATATTATATGCTAACTTTACATGATGTTCAAAAATATTAACATACAAAATAAAAAAGCAAAATTCGAATATAATTTACTCGATAAATATGTTGCTGGAATTGTATTAACCGGGACGGAGATAAAATCAATTAGAAGCAGTAAAGCGTCCTTATCAAATAGTTTTTGTGAGTTTAATGATAAAAATGAACTATTTGTGGTTAATATGTTGATTGAAGAATATGAAAATGAATCAAATTATAATCATAAACCTAAACAAAGTAGAAAATTATTATTAAATAAAAATGAATTAAATAAATTATTTAAAGAAGTTAAAAATTCTGGATTAACAATCATTCCAATAAGGCTCTTTATTAATGAAAAAGGTCTAGCTAAAATTCAAATCTCATTAGCAAAAGGAAAAAAATTATTCGACAAAAGGGAGATAATTAAAGAAAGGGATACTAACAGAAATATTGATAGAATAAAAAAATCATTCAATAAATGATCAATAGATACATAAATGATTTTATCTCAAAACTTAAATTAAATGCTATCCCAAGTCATAGGATAAATGTTCTTGAGGATATAGCAGCCAATTTAAGAATAAATAACAATTTAAATATTAAATCAAAGCTGAATTTTATTTGTACACATAATTCGAGAAGAAGTCAGCTTTGTCAAGTCTGGAGTGATACAATGAGTCGATATTACGGATTTACAAATATATTATCATATTCCGGAGGCACAGAAATAACTCAAGTAAATAAAAATATAATTAATACTTTAATAGAGACTGGCTTTTCAATAAAAAAAAATAAAAATTTAAGTAATCCAATATATTTTGTAAATAATGGTTCAAAAAAAAATATTAAATTATTTTCTAAATTATATAGTGATAATTCTAATCCTTCAGTAAAATACATAGCAGTCCTTAATTGTCTGGGTGCGGATAGAAGTTGCCCACATGTTGAGGGTGCTTCAAAAAGAATATCTTTACCATTTAATGATCCCGGAGAATATGATAAAACTAAGATTAAATACGAAAAATATAGAAAGGTAAACATTGAAATAGCTTCTTCAATGAAATATTTATATTTAAATATTTAAACTTTATCTTTCAGCAAAGGAACAAATCTGAAACTTCCGAAAGTTTCTTTGTTAAATTCATTTTTTGAAACTCTAATATATCTCGTCATTATTTGTTCATTTTTACCAATTGGAATAACAAGTCTTCCACCAATCCTTAACTGAGATAATAGATCCTTTGGTAGTTCGGGTGTTCCTGCTGTAACAATAATTGCATCATATGGTGAATTATTTTTTAATCCTTTGGTCCCGTCTCCAAAAATTATTTTTTTTGGTTTCCATTTTAATTTTTTAAATAATAGTTCAGCTCTTTTAAATAGTAACCTTTGACGTTCAATTGTGAAAACCTTGCAGCCCAGTTCTATGAGTACACATGTTTGATAACCAGAACCTGTTCCAATCTCTAAAACCTTGTCCCCTGATTTAACTTTTAATAACTGAGATTGATAAGCAACAGTATATGGCTGAGAAATTGTTTGACCTTCACCTATTGGAAATGCTTTATCCTCATATGCATGTGAAGTTAAACCAGACTCCATAAACCATTGTCGTGGAACATTATCTAATGCATTTAAAACATCAATATCTATTATACCTTTATTCTTTAAAAGACTAACAAGTTGTTTCCTTAAACCTTTATTTATATTATTGTCATTCATTCACTAGCAAAAGTAATTAACAGTAAGTTAAAAATTGAATAAGTATCGTATTTTTAAAAAAAAATATAATGTTAAATATTGGAGTTTTTGGAGCGGGTCATCTTGGAAAAATTCATCTGAAGCTTTTGGAAAAGTCAAACTATTTTAATTTAATAGGTTTTTACGACTCAAATAGAAAAAATGCTAAAGAAATTGAAAAAAAATTAAATTATAAATTATTTAAATCTCCCGAGGACTTAATAAAAAAATGCAACGTGATTGATATAGTCACGCCTACCGAATTTCACCATGAAATTGCAATTATGGCAATTAAGAATAAATGTCATCTTTTTATTGAAAAACCCATATCAAAAACGACCGAGGAAGCAGAGGATATTATCAAATATGCAAATTTAAATAATGTTTTAGGACAAGTTGGTCATGTTGAACGATTTAACCCTGCATTAATTGCCGCAAAATCATACATTTACAACCCTATGTTCATAGAATCTCATAGACTTTCTGAGTTCAATCCAAGAGGAACAGATGTTCCCGTTGTTTTAGATTTAATGATTCATGACATTGATATTATATTAAGTGTTGTAAAATCTCCTGTAAAATCGGTTAACGCATCAGGTGTAAAAGTAATAAGCAGTTCACCAGACATTGCAAATGCGAGAATTGAATTCATGAACGGTTGTGTTGCAAACCTTACTGCTAGTAGAATATCTCTAAAGAATATGCGAAAAACTAGGTTTTTTCAAAGAGATGCATATATTTCGGTTGACTTTTTGTCAAAATCAACCGAAGTTGTAAAAATACAAGATCTCTCAAATAAACTTAATACAATGGGTATAATACTTGAAAATGCTGAAGGAAAAAAAAGAAAAGTATATTTTGAAAAACCAAATGTATCAGAATCAAATGCAATTCTTGATGAATTGGAGTCTTTTGCAAAATCAATTAATGCTAACGAGAAACCAATTGTTGATTTAAATGATGGATATTTAGCTTTAAAAATAGCTCAAAAAATTATTGATTGCTATCAAAAATGATTGAATTATGAGTATAGAATATAATTTAAATAACCTAAAATCTAAAGTTTCTGAATCGGTAACAATAGTTGCAGTTTCAAAAACCAAAGCAAATAATTTAATTATGAAGGCCTATGAGACTGGTCATAGGGTGTTTGGAGAAAATAAAATTCAAGAAATGATTTCAAAATATGAGTCATTACCTAAAGATATTAAATGGCACATGATTGGTCATTTACAAAGAAATAAAGTTAAATATATTGCTCCTTTTATTTCTTTAATTCATGGTGTCGATAGTATAAAATTATTAAACGAAATAAATAAACATGCCATTAAACATAATAGAGTAATTGAATGTTTAATACAAGTAAATATTTCAAACGAGGCTACAAAATATGGAGTATCTATAAATGAAATAGATGAATTATACAATCATTCACTAACTCTACAAAATGTTTTAATAAAAGGTTTTATGGCAATGGCATCCTTCACAAATGATGAGTCCAAAATAAATATCGAATTTAAATCTATAAAAGTCCAGTTTGACAGATATGCTAAAATTAACTCAAATTTTAATGTTTTATCTATTGGGATGAGTGGAGATTATAAAATTGCTTTAAAAAATGGATCTACAATGGTTCGAATAGGAAGTAAAATTTTTGGTGAAAGAATGGTATAAATGTTTGCTATAATTGATATTGAAACAACTGGTGGAAAATTTAACGAAGAGGCAATAACGGAGATTGCAATTTTTCGCTACGAGAATTTTGAAATAAAAGACCAATTAATTTCTTTAATTAAACCAGATAGAAAAATTCAACCATACGTCTCAAAATTAACAGGCATAAAAGAAAATATGCTTTTAAGTTCACCAAAGTTCTATGAAATTGCAAAACAAATAATCGAAATTACCTCTAATTGTACTATAGTTGCTCATAATGCTGAGTTTGATTATAGAATGCTTAAACTTGAATTTAAAAGACTTGGTTATAGTTACAGAAGAAAATTTTTATGTACAGTAAAATTATCTCAAAAGCTTATTCCAGATCTAGATTCATATAAACTCGACAAACTTGTAAAAAAATTAGGTATCCCAATATCAAATAGACACAGGGCGTTTGGAGATGCAACTGCAACTCTGAAACTTTTTGAACTACTCCTCCAAAAGGATAAAAAAAAATTAATAATTAATGAATTAATAGATCAGTCAAATAATAAAATTATTAAATCAAAGTTTTTAAAGATTATTGATCAATGCTCAACAGAGACAGGAGTTTACTACATCCATGATAAAAAATCAATCATATATATAGGCAAGAGTAATAACATACAAAAAAGAATAAGAAATCACTTAACATCTGATGATTCAAAATCAAATAAAATAAAAAAAAATATAGAAAAAGTTACATTTGAAGTCACTGGTAGTGAAATAATTGCTTTATTAAAAGAGGACCAAGAAATTAAAGAAAATCAACCTAAATTTAATTATAAAAATAAATATAGATTTTTCCCAATAGGTATAAGATTAATCTCTAGCAAAGATGGTTACTTAATACTAAAAGTTGAACAAATACTGACCTCAAAGAAATACTTCCATTTTTTTAAAACAAAATATGAGGCAATAAATAAATTAAGATTTTGGATTGAAAAATATAAATTATGTGAAAACTTGTCCCCACTTTCAAATGGAAAAAAAATCTGTTCGAAATTTCATTTAAATTTATGTAGTGGAGCATGTTTTAAAGACGAAAATAAAATAGAATATAATAAAAAAGTTAATTCTTTAATTAATGATATGAGACTAAAATATGAGACTTTTCTAATGATTGATAAAGGAAGAAATATTAATGAAAAATCTTTTGTCTTGGTAGAAAATGATGAAATTAAAGGTTATGGTTATTATGAATTAAACCATCAAATAAATAACATTAAAAACATCAAAAATAGAATAGTAGAAATTGATCATAATAATGATAGTTATTCAATTTTAAATAATTATATCAGACAAAATAAACACAAGTACATAATAGAATTATAAATTCTAATCTATTTATATATTTTGTAAATTTATGATTATGTCAGTAAAAAAAAGCTATTGGCGGCATAGACTCCATGAAATAATTTATGAAGCAGACACCAAAACCGGTAAAGCTTTTGACATAATTCTGCTTTTTTTGATTATTGTTAGCGTTATTCTTGTTGCACTTGAAAGCGTTGAATCATTCAGAGTTAATTACAATGATTTTTTAAATATTTCTGAATGGATAATCACTATAGTCTTCACAATTGAATATGTTCTAAGGCTTATATGCGTTAAAAAACCAATTAAATTTGTGGTTAGTTTATACGGCATCATAGATTTATTATCAATTATTCCTAAATACATTTCCATACTTTTTTTTGGAACTCAGTATCTTGGTGCACTAAGAGCACTTCGTCTATTAAGAGTCTTTAGAATTATGAAAATGACAAGGTATATTGGTGAATCTAACACTTTAATGAAAGCGCTCATTGCAAGTAGGGTAAAAGTTGGTGTTTTTATTTTTAGTGTTTTGGTAATTTGTATAATTTTTGGAACACTTATGTATATGATAGAACCTGACGAAAGCGGATTTACTAGCATCCCAGAGGGTATTTATTGGAGTATAGTTACTCTTACCACAGTTGGTTACGGAGATATAGCTCCTATTACTCCTTTTGGTCAGTTTATTGCTGCAGTGATTATGATTATGGGATATGGAATTATAGCTGTTCCCACCGGAATAGTAACTGCCGAGCTTTCTGAAAAGTCTAAAATATCTAGTAATACTCAAGCTTGCCCACACTGCATGAAAAGTGACCACCAAGATAATGCCATTTATTGCCATCACTGTGGCGAATTATTAAATGATGAATAATAAAAACCTCATTTACATTGGTGGTCCAACAGGTGTTGGTAAAACAGCTATAGCAATACATATAGCAAAAAATCTTTCAGCCGAGATTGTTTCATGCGATTCGAGACAGTTTTATAAAGAAATGAGTATTGGAACTGCTGTGCCATCGAATGAAGAAATAAATTTAGTTAAACATCATTTTATACAAGACAGGAGTATTAAAAACCCTTTAAATGTTGGAACGTATCAAAAAGAATCAATTTCAAAAATTAATAAAATTTTGGAAAATAATAAATATGTTATCTTAGTTGGTGGGTCTGGATTATATGCAAATTCTGTTTTATTTGGCATAGACAAGTTTCCTAAAGTTAATAACTCTACTATTAGAAAATTGAATAATATTTATGTTAACGGAGGAATAAAAATACTGCAAAAAGAATTAAAAATAAGAGATTATGAATCGTATAAATCAATTGATATTAATAACCATAGAAGACTAATAAGGGTTCTATCAGTTTGTGTTGAAACTAATCTTAAATATTCAAGTTTTTTGGGAAAAACAAAAGAAGTAAGAAAATTCAATCATCAAATCTATATTATAAGTGATGATCGAAATATAATCTATAATAAAATAAATAAAAGAGTAGATAGAATGATCAAAAATGGACTAGAAAATGAGGCAGAATCACTCTATAAAGATAATAATTCTATAGTTTTTGAAACAGTTGGTTACAAAGAGTGGGTTTCATATTGGAATGGTCTTAAATCAAAAACAAAAACTATAGATGAAATAAAAAAAAATACAAGGAGATATGCAAAAAGGCAATTAACTTGGTTCAAAAAATATGATGAAGCATTATGGTTGAAACCTAATGGTGCTGCAAATAAAATTCTAAATAATTATAAATAATTAGATAGATTTTCTTTAATTCTATCTTCAATATTAAATGTATTTAACCTAACAAATTTTTCACCCATGATTCTTTCATATAGTTCAATATACCTCTCAGAAACCCTGAAAGCATATTCATCTGAAATTTCAGGAATAGTTTGTCCCTGTAATCCTTGAAAATTATTTGATATTAACCATTCTCTTAGAAATTCTTTTGATAATTGTTTTTGAGGTAATAACTTATTTTGTCTTTCATCATATCCTTCCTTGTAAAAATACCTTGAGGAATCTGGAGTATGAATTTCATCAATGACAAGAATTCTACCATCATTAGTTTTCCCAAATTCATATTTAGTGTCAACAAGTAATAAGTTTTGATTATCGGCAAATTTAGTTCCCCTTTCGAAAAGTTTATATGTGTAATTTTCAATAACATCATAATCTGATTTAGATACAATTGATTTATTAATTATTTCTTCTTTAGATATGTCCTCGTCGTGACCATTGTTAGCTTTTGTAGCTGGAGTTATAATTGGATAGGGTAATTTATCATTTTCTCTTAGTCCATCTGGTAATTTAACTCCACATAGTAGTCTTTTACCTTTTGAATACTCTCTAGCAGCATGTCCTGCTAGATATCCTCTTATGACCATTTCAATTTTAAATGGCTTACAATATAATCCAATTGATGTATTAGGATCTGGTGAACTTAAAAACCAATTTGGGACTATATCAGATGTTAGGGACATCATTTTAATTGCTATCTCATTAAGAATTTGACCCTTATGTGGTATTCCTTTTGGTAAAATAAAATCAAATGCAGAAATTTTATCAGTTGAGATCATAATTAATTTTCCGTTATCTAACTTGTATGTATCTCTGACTTTTCCTGAATATTTTGATACTTGATTCTTAAACTTAAAATTTGTCGAAAATAAAGTTTCATTCATGTTTTTTGATTTTAAGTATTATTTTTTTTGTAGGCAGTCAAAATCTTTTTAACTATTTTATTTCTAATCACATCAGATTCATCCAAATAAACAATTTCTATACCATTTATTTTTTTTAAAATTCTAAGAGCCTCTTTTAAACCAGAATTGACTTTTTTGGGTAAATCTATCTGCCCGGGGTCACCATTTATGAGAAACTTTGCATTCATACCCATTCTAGTTAAAAACATTTTCATTTGAGAGTTTGATGTATTTTGAGCTTCATCAAGAATAACGAAAGCGTTGTCTAAGGTACGGCCCCTCATAAATGCTAAAGGAGCAATTTCAATAATTCCTTTATCTAAAAAAGAACTTAATTTTTCTGTAGGAATCATATCACGCAGGGCATCATACAAAGGTTGCATAAAAGGATCTAGTTTTTCTTTGAGATCACCAGGAAGATAGCCAAGATTTTCTCCTGCTTCAACTGCTGGTCTAGTCAGGATTATTCTCTTAACGGTTTTTTCTTTAAGAGCTCTGACAGCCATAGCAACACCAGTGTATGTTTTACCTGTACCCGCTGGTCCTATGGCGAAAACCATATCATTTTTTTTAATTAATTCAACTAATTTAATTTGATTTGGTGAATTTGCAACAATGGATTTACCGCTTACTCCCCTTATTATTAGCTTTTTATCAATAATAATATTATCACATTTACCTTTTACTTTTAATATATTCTCAATTAACTGATCATCTAAAAAATTATTTTTATCAAGTTGAATAATTAAATCGTTAACCTTATTTTGAAATTTATTTAATAGTTTATTTTCACCGTATGCTTTAATTGTTAATCCTCTAGCAACTATTTTTAATTTAGGAAAATGATTTTTAATTTTTTCAAGATTTTTGTTCTGATTTCCAAAAAATTCTTGTGGATTTATTTCTTTGAGATTAATTTCAAGTTCATTCAAGAGTGAGAAGAATTAAAAAAAATTATTTTTGTTTAGATAAATTAATTCAAATTTACACTTTTTGAGTTAAAAATAATATTAATTCATCTATATGAGAGTTGTAACTTTAACTACTGATTTTGGCAATAAGGACTATTTTGTATCAGCTATAAAAGCCGCTTTATTAGATGAGATTAAAGAAGTTAATATTGTGAGTATTAGTCATCAGATAAGCCCATATAATGTTACAGAAGCATCATACATATTAAAAAATTCATATAAACTTTTTCCCAAAGGGACTATTCATATTATTGGTGTAGACTCCGAACGAACAATAGAGAACATACACTTGGTTATTTACCATGATGATCATTATTTTATTGGAGCTGACAATGGAATCTTTTCCTTGATTTTTAATGAAAAAAAAATAAAAGATATTTTTGAAATAAATATTCATAATAAAACTATCAGTAGTTTTCCTGTTCTTGATGTTTTTGTTAAAGTTGCTGGACACATATCAAGAAATGGTAAATTAGAGGTAGTTGGTAAAAAAATTAATTCAATATTGGAATTAACTAATTTAAATCCAGTTATTAGTAATAGTAAGGATAAAATTTTAGGAAGTGTAATTTACATTGATAATTATGGAAATGTAATTACTAACATCACAAAAAAAATTTTTAATGATATCGGTAAATCTAGAGAATTTACTATTGTTGCAAGATCAATTAAATTTGACAGGATTTATAGTACTTACAGCGAGTCAATTGACTTTAATATTTCAAAAGATAGAAGAAATGAGGATGGAAAAAAAATTGCTATTTTCAATACGGCTGGACATTTAGAACTTGCTATTTATAAAAGTAATCCTTTAACCGTTGGGAGTGCAAGCACCCTGTTTGGTCTTAGCTACAGGGATTCTGTCACAGTAATTTTTAATTAAAAATGATTTCAATAATTTTTAAAGAAATAAGGTTTTTTTTTATTAAGCCATTAGGGTATTTAATATTACTATTTTTTTGGACAGCTAATACTTTATCATTAATTGGAATAGATAATTATTTTAACTTATTAAATGATATTTTTCTGGATTATAGGGGTCTTTTTTATTTAAATGCATGGTTACTTATATTTTTGATCCCTTCAATATCAATAATATCTTTTAGCAATGAAATTTCTGATGGTACTTTTGATCTTTTACTCTCAAAACCATTAAAATCCATTGAGATCATTTTAGGAAAATTTTTCTCTCAAATAATAATTCTTTTGTTGGCTATTATGCCAACAATATTTTATGCTTATTACCTAAGTTATTTCATTCATGCTAATTCAAATATTGAAATATACTCAATCATTACAGGATATATTTCAATATTATTACTTGGTTCAAATTTTATTTTTTTATGTATTCCAACTTCTATAATTTTTAAAAATCAATTAACCATTTTAATTACAAATTTTTCGGTTTGTTTTACTCAATATTATTTAATTTACAACCTTTCAAGTTTTATTGTTGATGAAAAAATCCACCACATCATTATAAGTTTTGGAAATAAAATTCATTTCGAAAGAATTTTAAGTGGTTTAATTAATTTTTCTGACATATTTTATTTTATGGGTTTAAATTTAATTTTATTAATATTTTCAACTCATTTAATTAATCAATTAAAAAATAAATGAGGAAAAGAATATTATTATTAATTGGAATTTCACTATTCATTTTAAGTTACACGATAAACTATAATTTTGATTTCACACAGGATAAAAGATTTTCATTGGATAAAGAATCAGTTTCAATGATTAAAAACATTAAAGATAATATAACTATAGATGTTTTTTTGTCAGGAAAAATCCCTCCAAAATTCAGAAAATTAAATATGGAAATCAAACAAAAGTTAAACTTGTATTATAATTTAAATAATAATCTACATTCTAATTTTATAAATCCATTCGAAGGTGATGATAGTATAGATAAGATTTTAAGTGAAATGTCAAGTTATGGTATGAAACCTTTTTATAATATTGATGTTAAGAATCAAAATATTGAACAAAATATTATTTTTCCTTGGATAATAATGAATAATGGTAAAAGTTCCGTGCTAATTCCTATCATGGATTCTCAATATAATAAGTCGGATGAATCATCAATTATAAGTTCAATTAATAAATTAGATAGTAAATTGATTGATGGACTTAAAAGATTGGAAAATAATTCAAAATCGAAAATTGCTATAATAAGTTCTCATGAAACAAGTAGTAGTTTGAAAATATCTGATTTTGTCTCTAGCCTTCAGTTATATTATGAGGTTTTTATTTTTGATATAAAAAAATATAAATCTAATCCATTTGAAACATTCCAATATCTAAAAACATTCCCATTGATAATAATTTCAAATCCAAAAAAAAGATTTGAAAATGAGGAGAAATTTATTTTAGATCAATATCAAATGAATGGGGGAAGTATTTTATGGATGCTAAATTCTACCACTTTTGATGAGGACAAATTCAAATTAAATGGAAAGTCGGAAGTTATTAGTAATCAATTGAATTTAGATGATTATTTTTTTAATCAAGGAATTAAAATTAAAACACAATTAGTACTTGATAATTATTGTGGGCCAATTATTATTGCTAATGGAGATGGAAATAAAACACAATATATTCCCGTTCCTTGGGTCTACTCTCCAATGGTTAAACCTAATAAATCAATCATAAATAACAATCTTGAATATTTGTTACTTAAATATTCAAATCCAATTGATACAGTCAAAAATAATCTTAAAAAGTTAACATTAATTAATTCATCAAACTTTAATAAAATTCAAAATATACCATCTCAGATTGATATTCAAACTGCAATAAAAGGGAATAACAAAGTTAAATTTTCAACTGATGTAAAATTAATGTCTGTGTTAATTGAAGGAGAATTCAACTCACTGTATAGGAATAAAATAAAACCAATTGTTAATATTTTTAAACTAAATAAAGGTAAAAGTAAATCAATAATAATAACAGATGGTCAATTTGGAGAAAATCAAATTGAAAATGGAAATCCGCTTGAGTTAGGATATGACAAATGGACAAATAATTTTTATTCAAATAAAGAGTTTTTAATTAATTCAGTTCATTATTTAACTGGAAATAAAAACTTAATAAAAGAAATACCAAGAAATAATAAATTCATATTATTTGATAAATTAAAAATTAATAAAAGAGATAAAAGGTTAGTAATATTAATTTTATTTTTTCCAGTTTTGATTTTATTCATGCTATATTCATTTGTTAATAAATACAGAAAAAATCATCGTTAATAAATGTGAATAAGTTCTTTTTTTATTCAGATACAATTAAAATATATTTGGAGTAAATTATTTCATATGAAATTTATCGTATCAAGTGAAGTTTTATTAAAAGAATTACAGGTAATTGGTGGAATAATTAATTCATCTAATACCCTCCCAATTCTCGATAATTTTTTGTTTGAAATAAATAATGAAAGTTTAGTAATATCTGCATCTGATCTTGAAACAACAATGTCTACCTCAATTTCAATTGAATCAAAGGATACTGAATCAATTGCACTTCCTGCAAGAATTTTAATTGATACATTAAAGACTTTTGCCGAACAGCCATTAACATTTATTAAAACTGAATCTAATACAGTTGAGATTATAGCAAATAATGGAAAATATGCACTTTCTTATGCATCTGGAGAAGATTTTCCTAAAATAATTAATATTAATAACCCAAGTACTACAATAATAAATGGAGATGTTTTGGCAAAGGCAATAAACTCGACTGTTTTTGCTTCAGGTAATGATGATCTAAGACCTATCATGACTGGAGTTTTTTTTCAATTTACTTCAGAAAATTTGAATTTTGTTGCTACTGATGCTCATAAAATGGTCAAGTATTCAAGACTAGATTTCTCAGCAGATAAAACTGCTGAATTTATAGTTCCAAAGAAACCTCTCCAATTACTTAAAGGGATTATGGTTGGTTTTGATCATGATGTTACAATTGAGTATAATGATTCTAATGCACAATTCATTTTTGGGTCGTCCAAAATAACCTGTAGATTAATTGATGGTAAATATCCAAACTATGAAGCAGTAATTCCAAAGGAAAATCCAAATAATTTGGTTATTGATAGAGCTTTATTTTTAAATTCTGTAAGACGAATTAGTATTTTTTCTAATAAAACTACCCACCAGATTCGTCTAAAAATGGCTGGAACCTCTTTGAATATTTCTGCTGAAGATTTTGACTACAATAATAAAGCTGAGGAGAGATTAGATTGTGAATATTCTGGAGAAGATATTCAGATTGGTTTTAATTCAAGGTTTCTTATTGAAATGTTAAATAATTTAAATTCAGATAAAATTCAATTAGCAATGTCTTTACCTAACCGAGCCGGTCTAATTACACCAATTTCAAATAATATAGATAATGAGGAAATAACCATGCTAGTTATGCCTGTAATGCTTAATGACTAAGCTGATGAAGTTATTTTCTGAGACAATCTTTTGTATATTCCTTTTTCCAACTTTTCTCTAATTTTTGAGAAAGCATTTAATGTTATTGAAACATCATCTAAGGTATGTGAAGCTGTTGGTATTAATCTTAATAAAATCAAACCTTTTGGAATTACTGGATAAACTACAATAGAACAAAAAATTGAGTAATTTTCCCTTAAATCTTTGACTAGAACCATAGCCTCAGGTATACTACCCTTTAGATATACAGGTGTTACACAGCTTTGGGTTGATCCTATATCAAATCCACTATCTTTCAACCCGTTTTGTAATGCATTTACATTTTTCCATAAATTATTTTTAAACTCAGGTCTTGACCTTAGCATATCTAATCTTTTTAATGCACCTTTAACCAAAACCATTTGAAGTGATTTTGCAAACATTTGAGATCTCATATTATATTTTAAAAAATCTATTATCTCCTTATCTGCTGCTACAAAAGCTCCACTTGATGCCATGGATTTTGCGAAAGTAGCAAAATATACATCAATTTTATCTTGAACACCTTGTTCACTTCCTGCACCAGAGCCATTCATCCCTAAAGTACCAAATCCATGAGCGTCATCAACCAAAAACCTAAAATTATATTTATTCTTTAAATCTACTATTTCCTTTAATTTGCCTTGTTCACCTCTCATACCAAAAACACCCTCAGAAATTACCAGTATTCCACCACCAGTTTGATTAGCAATTTTTGTTGCTCTAATTAAGTTTTTTTCTAGGCTTACAATATCATTATGTTGATAGGTATACCTTTTTCCATGGTGAAGTCTTACACCGTCAATGATACATGCATGAGCATCAACATCATAAACTATTACATCATCCTTACTAACTAAACTATCAATAGTTGATAAAATTCCCTGATATCCAAAATTTAATAAATATGCAGACTCCTTTTCAACAAATTCTGCAAGCTCTATTTCTAACTGTTCGTGAACATCAGTATGACCTGACATCATTCTTGCACCCATTGGATAGGCTGAGCCAAAATCTCTTGCAGCATCAGCATCTACCTTTCTTATTTCGGGGTGATTTGCTAAGCCTAAATAATCATTAATACTCCATGTAATTACTTCTTTTCCATTGAATATCATTCTATTCCCAATTGGTCCGTCTAATTTTGGAAAAACAAAATAACCTTCTGCATGTTTAGCCCATTTACCTAGAGGGCCTTTGTTTTGCTGTATTCTGTGAAATAAATCTTTCATCGAAGAAAAAAAACAAAATTAAACATATTCAATTTGATGAACAATATTCTTTTCTTTTTTATTGAAAAACCCTTGATTAATCATCCATTCATCATTATATATTTTACTAATGTACCTAGACCCGTGGTCGGGAAATATTAAAACAACATTAGAATCATTATTAAAGTAACTTTCATCATTTAGTTGAATTATTGCCTGATAAACAGCCCCTGAGGTGTATCCTACAAAAATTCCTTCTTTTTTTGTGACTAACCTAGATGAGTAAGCACTAGATTTATCAGTTACTTTTATAAACTTGTCAATTACCGAAAAGTCAGTAGCTGAAGGTATGAGATTTTTTCCTAAACCTTCGATATTGTAGGGGTAAATTTCATTTTTATCCAATTTTCCAGTTTCATGGTATTTTTTTAACACAGATCCATAAGCATCAACACCAATAATTTTAATGTTTTTATTTTTTTCCTTTAAAAATTTTGCAGATCCAGAAAGTGTCCCTCCTGTTCCACTCGAACCTATTAAATGTGTAATTTTTCCATTAGTTTGTTCCCAAATTTCCGGACCGGTAGAATTGTAATGTGCTAATGTATTTAGGGTGTTAAAGTACTGATTAACATATAATGAATTTGGTGTTTCCAGGTTAATTTTTTTTGCTACTTCATAGTAAGATCTTGGATCCTCTGGTTCAACATTTGATGGGCAAACATATATTTTTGCTCCCATTGATTGAAGCATTTTTATTTTGTCTTCTGATGACTTTGAACTTACTGCTAAAACACATTTATATCCTCTTACAAGTGATACCATTGCAAGACTAAACCCTGTATTACCGGATGTTGTCTCAATAATTGTACTTCCTTCTTTAATTAAACCTTTTTTTTCAGCTTCATTTATTATATATAATGCGATTCTGTCTTTATTAGAATGCCCTGGATTAAAACCTTCCCATTTTGCATAATAATTCCCTATAAAATTTGATACGCTTTTATTTAGTTTGATTAATGGGGTGTTTCCTACTAATTCAAGAATGTTATTGTATATAATCAATCTTAAAACCTTTTAATTATAATTGGTTGCAAATTTAACTAAAAATAGTTAATCGGTTTGGTCTTCTATTTGTAATAAAAAAGCATATTTTTTTGCTACTTCTTTAATTGCATTATATCTTCCAGAAGGACCACCATGACCAGTTTTCATATCAGTTAATAAATAAACTAAATTTGAATCAGTTTTTAATTCTCGAATTTTTGCAACCCATTTGGCTGGTTCCCAATATTGAACTTGAGAATCATGGATACCTGTTGTTACCAGCATGTTAGGATATTCTTTCTTTTTAACGTTGTCGTAGGGTGAATATGAATTTATATAATTGTAATATTTCAAAATTTTAGGGTTTCCCCATTCATCATATTCACCTGTTGTTAAAGGAATTGTTTCATCCAACATAGTATTAATTACATCGACAAATGGAACATCTGCAATAATTCCATTATAAAGTTTACTATTTTTATTTATAATAACACCCATCAATAATCCACCTGCAGAGCCACCATAGGCATACAAATGCTTTGATGATGTATAACCCTTTTTGATTAATAAATTTGAACAACAAATGAAATCTTCAAATGTGTTTTTTTTATTAAGTAATTTTCCATCCTCATACCATTTTCTACCTAGATAATCTCCTCCTCTTACATGACAAATTGCATAAATAAAACCTCTATCTAGCAAACTAATTAAAGAAATTGAGAATGATGGATCGATAGTATAACCATATGATCCGTATGCATACTGCAATAATGGGGTTGAAGAAGAAATATTTGTCTTCTTGTTATATATCATTGATATTGGAATTTTAGTTCCATCTTTTGCATTGGCCCAAATTCTTTTTTCAATGTAATTGTTTGATTTAAAGCTTTTATCGTTAACCAGTTGGGTCTTTAAAATTTTTAATTTTCTTGATTTCATATCGAATTCCATAATGGAATTTGGCGTTGATAATGAATTATATTTATACCTTATTTTTTTGGTTTTAAAATTAGGGTTATATGAAGAACAAATAGAATAGGTTTCAACATCAAACGGTACCTCATATGTTTCTTTATTATTCCATGAATGGATAACCATCTTATTTAATCCATTAAATCTTTCAAAAGTAACCCAATAGTTTTCGAATATTTCTAAGTCTTGAAGCAAAACATCATTTCTATGATTTAAAAAATCAATCCAATAATTTAGCTGCGTTTTATTTTCGAGAGTTTTAACTAATTTGTAGTTTAGGGAATTATTATGGTTCGTCATGATATAAAAAAATTTATCATAATGATAAACATCATACTCAAGGCCAAAAATTCTTTTCTGAATTAACTTAAAGTTTTGTTTTGGATAATTAGCATTTAAATATTGATACTCAGTAGTTTTGGTTGAATATGAAGAAATAAAAATATATTTATTGGATTTTGATTTACTAATACCCACCGAAAAAGTATTATCATTTTCAAAGTAAACTAAAGAATCATTTATATCTGGTCTTTTAATATCATGGAGATATACAGAGTTGGATCGTAAGGTAATATTATCTTTTGTTACGTAAAATAGATGACGACTATCATTAGCCCAAACAGATAATCCATTAGTATTGGATATATTAGTTTTTAAAATCGAATTATCTAATAAATCTTTGACATAAATTTTATATTTTCGTCTAGATTTGGTATCAACAGAAAAGGCCATTTTCGTATTATCGGGACTTATGTTGATTCCAATTAAATTATAATAATCATAACCATTAGAGGCTTCATTCACATCTATTAAGATTTCTTCCTTAGATTTAAGAGATTTGAATTTTCTAACATAAATTGGATAGGGTTTATTGACTTGAAACCTTGTAATATACCAATAACCATTATAAAAATATGGAACTGATGAATCATTTTCATTAATCCTTGATTTAATTTCTAAAAATATTTTTTTCTCAATTGATTTGAAAGGTTTAGTTGATTTTTCATAATAGTCATTTTCACTTTTCAAATAATCTAAAACTTCTGGATCATTAATGTCTTTTAGCCAATGATAATTATCAATTCTTAAATTATCATGAATATATGTTTTAAAAGGTTTTTTTTTTGGTACGGGAGGTTTTATTTCTTTTTTTATTTTCATCTATTAAATTAGATTGATTTGTTGTAATATTAATTGCAATCTATACTTAGAATAAATTTGATCATTATTTGGATTTAAAACTTTAATTTTTTTAAAATATTGATTGTGAATTCATGTTGATTTTGAGTATAATCTCTGTGAGTGACGATTCTTATTTTTCCCTTACCCAATTTGATTAATCTAATATTGTTTTTTATAAGTAATTCAATGAATTTATCCTCATCTAAAGTTTTTTTCAATGAAAAAATAATAATGTTTGTAGAAACTGGCTCAACTCTATCTATATATACTAAATCATTTAAAACACTTTCTAATTCTTTTGCTTTTTTATGATCATAATTTAAATCATTTATATTGTTATCTATTGCATAATTTGCAGCTGCAGCTAAATATCCAACTTGTCTCATACCCCCACCCAAAACTTTTCTGTATCTCAAAGCTTGTTTAATTAATTCCTTACTACCAAGTAGCATCGATCCAACAGGACAACCTAAACCTTTGCTGAAGCATACAGATATTGTATCAAACAATTTACCATAATCATTAGCTTTTGTATTTGTTGCAATCATCGCATTCCATATTCTTGCCCCATCAAGATGAATAGAAATATTTTTTTTTCTACATAAATTACTGATTGATTTTAAAGAAGTCAATTCATAACATGACCCACCACCTTTATTTGATGTATTTTCAATTGATACTAGAGAGGTGGGAGGACTGTGATAAAAATCGGATGGATTTATAACGTTTTCTATTTGATCCTTATTTATTAAACCATTTGTACCTTTTATTAATCTACAGGATACTCCAGAATTAAAACTCACACCACCTCCTTCATAATGGTAAATATGAGATAATTCATCACATATCAATTGATCACCTGGAATCGTCTGAATTTTAATCGCAACTTGGTTAGACATTGTTCCTGATGGAAAAAAAAGACCAGATTCCATACCGAACATAGTAGCTACCTTTTTTTCTAGATCGTTTAATGTTGGATCTTCTTTAAAAACATCATCACCAACTTTTGCGTGCATCATAGCATCAAGCATTCCAGCGGATGGGATAGTAAAAGTATCACTGATCAAATTTATTTTCATCTAAAAATCACATTTTATTGAACCAATTGGTGATCCATCAGGTATTTTTTTTGTTTTTAGAGGATTAATCAATATTGGTTGAGACATGAAAGTATTAATTTGGCTTTGATAATATTTTGAGAATTTAATTTTGGGTTTATTATTTAACCAAATGTTTAATTCATCCAGATGATTAAATACTATAGCTCTTACCTGTGGATATATATTAGGGCTGCTTCCAAGTTTAAATAAATTTTTTAATACGTTTGCTTGATTAATTTCATTTATTGATTTAGAATATGAATCCATTTGGTTTGATTTAAAAGTTTTATTAATTAATTGTAAGATAACTTCGTTTAAACTCAATTGATTTTCATACATAGAATTGTGTTGAACCAATCTTGAACTTCTCTCTGGATTCAAAATCATGCTTATTACTGAATTACTGAGTGAATTAGCAATTCCGAGGTAATCAAATGTTATTCCTAATTGAGAACCAAAACTTTCCCTATTTCTATAATTCCCAAAAGTTCTTGGACCTAATATTGAATGAAGTGATTTTGGAATTTTTAAATTAATTGGTGAAATACATTTTAATAATATTTTTAAAGCTTGATCTTGGTCTAACTTTTTAACAGGTTGAACCTTATATTTAATATTACCTTTAACTCCGTAATCATAATTTAAACCTCCTATTAATTTTACTACTGCCTCTAGTTGATATCTATGCAAAAAAAATATTGGGACCAAACGGTCTTCAAGGATTGAATAATTTTCTCCTTCTTTGATATGGTCTATTGAAAAATTTGATAAAGCTAATTCTCTGATAGTTAAAAGGTTTTCAAGCTCAATAATTGAATTTTCACCATTATCCCATAAATGAGATTTCGGATGAGCGCCACTTAAAGGTCTCGAATCAGAATCCGAAATAAATCTATGGCCATCAATAAAGCTATTTTCTATTATTTTTTTAAGAGAAGTATTTTCATCAGCTTCATTTAAAAACTGTGAGTAATTATAGGCTACACTAACCTTATCCCACTCTCCAATACCTGTGGAATAGGCATCTTTATAATCAATTTGTCCATCTACAATCTTAAGAGTTGGGTGAGGGTAGTCCATAACTGTTGATCTATCGTTTGAACTACCGGTGAAATTATGTGCAAAACCTAACGTATGTCCTATTTCATGCGCAGAAAGTTGTCTAATTCTTGCTAAAGCCATTTCAAGGACTCTATTTTCTTTATTTTCATTTAATTTATACGGTGATTTTGTAAGTCCCAAGGCGATCATAAAATCTTGTCTAATCCTTAAACTACCTAGGCTAACATGTCCTTTCAAAATCTCACCAGTTCTAGGATCCATTATACTGGACCCATAACTCCAGCCTCTTGTTGATCTATGTATCCATTGAATAACATTGAATCTTACATCAAGTGGATCAACATCATCTGGTAAAATTTTGATTTGAAATGCATTTTTAAATCCAATATTTTCAAAAGCCTCATTCCACCATTTGCCTCCGTCTATTAATGCAGATCTCACTGGTTCAGGCGTTCCATTGTCGAGATAATATATAATTGGTTTAATAGCTTCACTCATTTCAAGTTCTGGATTCTTTTTTTCTAAGCGATGTCTTACAACATACTCCTTTAAAGTAGGTTCACTTACTGGAGTTGCATAATCATAATATCTAAATGCATTCACACCACTTCTTGGATCAAATCGACGCATTTTAAAATTTAAAGGAGGTAATTCAATAAAAGAATGATGCTGATTAATTGTTACTGAATTTGGTGAAGGAGTCACAGATCGGATCAAATCCCCCTCTGGTTGACCAGAATAAGTTAATTGTACATCAAATTCTGTATTTTTTATAAAAGACTTCGTTCTAGGTAGATTTATCGATGATCTATTTTTATCAATAGAATAAGACCCTTGTCCCGATCTTTTTAACTTATTTGCGACTTCATGGGTATCATTTAATAAAAAATCATTTAAATCGATTAAAAATTCCCTTTTCTCAGTTATTTTTTCAATTTTAAAGCTCCATATAACTGATTTAGCAAATGCTTGATCAACGGACTCCTTCTCAAGATAGTTTTCGGAGTTTGCTCTAAATTTTTGATTTGGCTCAACTAGCAACAACCTATTTCCTGATCTAGTAAAATAAACCACTCTTTGTTTACCTAGTTGCCCCCTATCTAGACCAATGTCATTATTTCCAATCCCTTGGCTTAAACTATTTACATATAAAAAATCTTTATTTAAATCCTTAACCATAAGAAAAATATTATCAGTTTTATCATCATAATAAAAATTAAAAAAACCCTCGAATAATTTCATGGATTCAGATTTAGTAAAATCATTCTTTAAAATTTTTTGATTTTTTTTATTATTTAATAATTTTTCAAATTTCTTGTGTTGAGATAATAAAGAATGAGTATTAAAAAAGAGTGCTAGTAACAAAAAAACAAATTTCTTCATAATTTAATTTGATACAATAAAACTAATAAATTCATATATCATATATCTATATATTGAAAAAGAAAATTTAAATTAGTGATTTAAAATCTTATAATGTTTCAATCTGAAATACTCAGAAAATTTAATGATCGCCTGGATGCGTTAAGGGGGTATCTTTGACATTCCTTCCAAAGAAATAGAAATTTCAAATCAAGAAGAAAAAACACTTTCACCTGATTTTTGGAGTAATCCAAAAAACGCGGAATCATTTATGCGTGATTTGGAATCAAAAAAGAAATGGGTTCGAGATTTTAAACTAATTAAGGAATATATTGAAGAGTTAGAAATTTTATTGGAACTTCAAAATGAAGAAGATATAAACCAAGATGAAATAGATTCACTAAAATCAAAAATTAATGAATTGTTTGAAAAAATTGAATTTAAAAATATGTTATCTGATGAAGGGGATAATCTATCTGCTATACTTCAAATAACGGCCGGTGCAGGTGGAACTGAAAGTTGTGATTGGGCTGAAATGTTGATGAGAATGTATTTAATGTGGGGAGAGAAAAATGGATTCAAATTAAAAGAATTAAACAACCAACCCGGGGACGTAGCTGGAGTTAAAACTGTTACAATTGAAATTAACGGAGAATATGCTTTTGGATGGCTTAAAGGTGAAAATGGTGTACATAGACTAGTGAGAATATCTCCCTTTGATAGCAATGCTAAAAGGCATACTTCTTTTGCATCTGTTTACGTTTATCCATTGGTTGATGATTCAATAGAAATAATTATAAATCCCTCTGATATAACATGGGAAACAATGAGGTCAAGTGGAGCTGGAGGACAAAATGTTAATAAAGTTGAGACAGCAGTTAGGCTGAAACATAAAACATCGGGAATTGTAATTGAAAACTCAGAAACTCGATCACAACTAGAAAACAAAGGAAAAGCAATGCAACTTCTCAAATCTCAATTGTATGAGATTGAATTACAAAAAAAACTATCCGCAAGAAATGAAATTGAAGCCTCAAAAATGAAAATTGAATGGGGTTCACAAATAAGAAATTATGTGATGCATCCCTACAGACTTATAAAAGATGTAAGATCAAAAGTTGAAACAAATGATATTGATTCAGTTATGAATGGTTCAATCGATTTGTTTTTAAAAGGATATTTAATGTTTACAGGTCAAAAAAAAGATGAAATAAATTAATTGTTTTTATGTTAATTTTTTCCCCTAATTAACCCCTCCTCTAACCAATTTTTAAATTTTTTTGTATTAACATACTGGATAGGTTCATTTAAAATTTTACCATCATTGGACATTAAAACATAAAATGGTTGAGATGCAGTTCTGAAATTCAGAAATTGAAATGTAGACCACTTTTGTCCAATTGTTTCAATTGACTTTATTGTGCCATTTGACCTTCGAAATTTAAATTTTTCATTTTCTGACAGTTCTGACCTATCATCAACGTACAATGATATAAGAATCAATTTATTTTTTAATATTTCCAAGATCTCAGGATCCGACCATACATTTTCTTCCATTCTTCTGCAATTAACACAAGCCCAACCGGTAAAATCAATTAAGATTGGTTTACCTGATTGTACTGAAATACTTTTACCTTCATAAAAATCTTTATAACAATCTAAATTAAGTGGACAATCATTTGTTGATTGATTTATTGAATAAAATGTAGGAGGTGGAAAACCACTAAGTAATTTTAAATTATTACCTTTTGATATTAATCCTAGAAACAAATAACCGGTAAAAAATAAGAAACAAAAACTTATAAGTCTTCTTGGAAAGCTTACATTGGATTTGACTTCATTTGGAAACTTAAACACACCAAATAAATAAAGTGTAGTTAAAAATGAGATCAAAGTCCAAATAAAAATAAAAGTCTCTCTTTTTAGGATTCCCCAATTAGAAACTAGATCGGCATTTGATAAAAACTTTAGAGCCAATGCTAATTCAACAAAGCCTAAAATAATATTAGTTGAACTAAGCCAGCTGCCAGATTTAGGAATAAACTTAAGTCCACTTGGGAATAAAGAAAACAATCCAAATGGAAGACCAAGAGATATTCCAAAACCTAACATTCCAAATGTCAATTGATTTGCACCAGCGTCTGAGGTAATTGATCCAGCTAAAAGAGAACCAAGAATTGGTCCAGTACAGGAAAATGAAACAATAGCAAGAGTCAATGCCATAAAAAAAATACCTATAGTTCCCTTTAATTTAGAGGAAGCATTATCAGAATAGTTAATCCATTCATTGGGTAACTTTAGTTCATAAAAACCAAAAAGTGAAAATGCAAAATAAACAAATACCACAAAGAGAAATATATTGAGGGTAACGTTAGTGGCAATAACGTTCAATATTGCTGGATCTATTGAGTCAAAAATATGAAATGGTAAACTTAAAAGTACATATATTAAAATGATAAATAAGCCATATTTGAATGAGTCAATAATTCCCGTTTTTTTTGATTTATTTTTATTGTTAAAATATGAAACAGTAATTGGAATCATAGGAAATACACATGGGGTTATTAATGCTAAAAATCCTCCAAGCATACCTAATAAAAATATTTTCCAATAATTCTGTTTTAATGGGTTATAAATAGGTTTTGATGAAAATTTTGAATTAACCAGGTTTAATCTTAATGAATTGTATTTTGAAATACTTTCCTCAGATATAAAATTATTTGAATCAACTTCTGCATTTTTATTTATTTTAAAAATAAAAGGTTCAGATCTAAATACACAAAGTCTGTCATCGCAGGCCTGATAATCTATTTTTCCGGAAATATAATCAACTGAACGATCTTTTCTGAAATCTAATTTAAATTCAGCAATATTTTCAAAATATTTTATTTTTTTTTCAAAAATTGAATCATACTTATAAACAGCTATACTCTCCTCTATATTTTTTACTGAATTAAATGGTTCTGTGTCAAAAATAAACTGTGTTTTAAGTGGAGGCTCACTTTTTATATATTGAGAATATACATGCCAACCTTCCTCAATTTTAGCATCAAATTTTAAAGTTAAAGTTGAATCATTTTTATTTTCAAAATAAAAATTCCACTCTACAGGTTCAGTTATATTCTGACTTTGTAAGATATTAAAGAAACTCAAAAAAATTAAGAGAATTAATCTATTCATTATACGTCAACTAATGCTAATATACATTCTTTTCTTTGAATTTTTATTTGATATAAAACGTCTATCAGCTCTTTTACCAATTATCCATACAACTTCATTATCTGATGTTAAAACCCATTGATTCTCTTTATCAAATTGTGAATACTTTTCGTCTTTAAAATATTTACTTAATTTCTTTTTACCCTCCATACCTGTGGGATAAAAGTAACTTCCCACAGGGGGTCTTTTTATCTCTAATGTTGAACTTAATAATGTTGGATCAACTGATATTGATTTATGCGGTTTTAAAAAAGGATTATTACTGATTTCAAAATTTATGGGAGTATTAATTTTTTGAGGAATTAGTTTAATTTTATATGAATTTATATTCGATTCTTCACTTAAGGCTTTTAAAATTATATCCTCCCCATTATTAAGTATTATATGTGTTTCAGAGGTAATTTTTTTTCCTTTTTGAGAGTTAATAATTTTATCAATTTCTTTAGGGTGATTAAAACCATATTGTTTAAAAATAGCATGTAAAAAGAAGAAATTTGGAGTAAGTTTTTTTAATTCATTTATATTTATTGTTGTTCCATGAGTTGATACAATAAAATTATCATTCTTAAAATTTTTAATTTGGTTATTTATAACAATACTTGTAGATTTTAAATTATTAATAGTTTTTTTGAAATTTTTTTCTAAATCCGGAACAAGATCTTTCCATTTTGGAATAATGAGATTTCTTATTGAGTTTCTTAAATATTTGTTTTTTAAATTACTTGAATCTTCGTTCCAATTTATATTATTATATTTTGCATATTCTAATATTTCTTTTTTAGTAAATTTTAAAAGTGGTCGAATTAGTAAATTTGATTCAGGTATACCAATAAGGCCATCAATACCAGCCCCTCTTCCAATATTTATTAATAAGGTCTCTAATTGATCATCTAAATGATGTGCAGTTATTATATGTGAATAAGCATATTTATCTAATAATGAATTAAACCAATCATATCTGATCTTTCGAGCAGCCATTTGAACAGATAATCTATTTTTATTTTTATAGTTAGTTGTGTTAATATTTTTTATGTGAAGATCAACTTTTAATTTTTTAGAAATTTTACTAACTAGGATCTGATCCTTAAGGCTCTCATTTGATCTGAGATTATGGTTACAATGAGCTACAGAGAAATTTATCTTAGTTAATGAAAATAAATGAAATAAGGTCATACTATCTATTCCACCACTTACTGCTAAAAGTACTTTTTTATTTTTTAGCTGCGGGTATTCTTTCTCAATATCGTAGGAATTAAGATTCATTTTTATTAACGATTTCCTTTTTTATTATTAAAAAAATTAACAAAAAAAATATAGGTAAAAATATAAAACCTTTTTTTTTTAAAATAATTATTGTAATATTTGCAGTGATGATTTTAAAAGTAACATCTAGAACTTTTTTTATAGCAGGACAATCAGCTAACCGTCGTCCCGCCTAAGGGCAATATTTACTATCTGGAACCTAGGTGAGTCCGGTTCCCTTTTTACATTAACTTTCTAACTAAATTCACAACAATGGATATCTTAATTTCAGATATATCACACTTACATTTCGCAAAAAATATTTCTAGCTGCATTGACCAATCTGCAAAAGTTAGAGGAACTGGTATAGCTAGAAGGACTCCTGAATATATAGCTGAAAAAATAAAAAATGGAAATTCAATAATTGCAATAGATAATAATGAATTTGCAGGGTTTTGCTACATAGAAAGATGGGAGCACGGTAAATATGTTGCTCATTCTGGATTAATTGTTAATCCAAAATTCAGAGGGAAAGGCTTAGCCAAAAAAATAAAAAGAAAAATTTTCAATTTATCCAAAAAAAAATTTCCTGGTGTCAAAATATTTGGAATCACCACTGCTCAAGCAGTTATGAAAATTAATTATGAATTAGGTTACAAGCCTGTTCACTTCTCAAAACTAACAAATGACCCTGATTTTTGGAGTGGTTGTCAAACCTGTAAAAATTTTGATGTTTTAACTAGAACAGATAGAAAACTATGCTTGTGTACAGGAATGCTTTATGATCCAGAAGAAAAAAAATTTAATAAATCTAAAACAGCCAAATTTATTGGAGGTTTATTTAAAAAAAAAATAAAATGAAAAAATTAGTTCTTGCATACAGTGGTGGACTTGATACTTCATATTGTATTAAAAAATTAACTGAACAAGGTTATGATATTTATGCTGTATCAATCAATACTGGTGGATTTTCAAATAAAGACTTGAAAAAAATAAAATCAAATGCTCTAAGCCTTGGTTGTAAGTATTACAAGTCAATTAACTCAATTAAAAACTTTTACGATAAAATCATTAAATATTTGATTTTTGGAAATGTTTTAAAAAATAACACATATCCTTTAAGTGTTAGTTCAGAAAGAATAATACAAGCAATCGAAATAGTTAATTATGCAAAAAGCATAAACGCTAAATATATTGCACATGGGAGTACAGGAGCAGGAAATGATCAAATAAGATTTGATATGATTTTTCAAATTTTAGCCCCTAATATTGAGATTATTACTCCAATCAGAGACGAAAAAGTATCTCGGAAGGATGAAATAAAATATTTGAAATCACATGGAATCAAAATTCCTTGGGAAAAAGCTCAATATTCAATTAATCGTGGACTATGGGGAACTAGTATAGGTGGTTCAGAAACTCTGACATCAAATAAAAATCTTCCTGAAAAAGCATACCCCAGTAAACTGAGTAAAAATAAATTAAAAAAGATATCAATTGAATTTAAATATGGTGAATTAATTGCTTTAAATGGTAAAAATGATAATCCAACAAAAATAATTGATAAACTACAAAAAATAGCAAAAGAATATGCTATTGGAAGAGGTATCCATGTAGGAGATACAATTATTGGTATTAAAGGAAGGGTTGGTTTTGAAGCTGCCGCACCATTAATAATCATTAAAGCACACCATTTGCTTGAAAAACACACTTTATCAAAATGGCAGCAACTTCATAAGGATCAATTATCAAATATTTATGGAATGCTATTACATGAGGGAAATTACTTAGATCCAGTAATGAGGGATATTGAATCATTTTTTGTTAACAGTCAAAAAAATGTAAATGGAAAAGTTTTTATAGATCTTCATCCATATCGTTTTGATCTTACAGGTATTGAATCACCAAATGACTTGATGAATTCATCATTTGGTGACTATGGAGAAATTAATAATAACTGGTCTGCAAATGATGCAAAAGGTTTTATAAAAATTTCATCTAATGCCCATAAAATAAATAGAATGATTAATAATAAATTATGAAAAAGGTTGGAATTATAGGAGGATCTGGATACACAGGTGGTGAATTAATAAGATTAATTATAGACCATCCCAAAATTGAATTAAATTTTGTTTACAGTACCACTAAGCAAGGTAAACTAATTACTGATACTCATCTTGATTTGTTAGGAAGAACAAATTTATTATTTACGAACAAAATTAATAGTAATGTAGACATTCTTTTTCTTTGCTTAGGACACGGAAAATCTAAAGTTTTTTTAGAAAGTATTAAATTTTCAGATTCAACACATATAATAGATCTAAGTAATGATTTTCGATTAAATAAAGAAAATTTAAAAAGTAAATTAAATTTTATTTATGGTTTACCCGAATTTCAAAAGGATAAAATATCAAAAGCAAAATATATTGCTAACCCAGGATGTTTTGCAACAGCTATACAGTTATCATTGTTACCACTAGCAAAAAATAATTTAATTAAAAACGATATACACACATCGGCCACAACAGGAAGTACAGGGGCTGGAGCAAGTTTATCTGACACTAAACATTTTAGTTGGAGAAATAACAATTTATCATGGTATAAGCCTTTTGTTCATCAACATTTGAGGGAGATCAAACAAACACTTAGCAGTTTAATTAAAAATAAATTTGAAATAATTTTTCTTCCACACAGAGGAAATTTTACAAGAGGTATATTTTCAACATCCTATTTAAATTACCAAGGATCCTTAGAAAGTGCAAATGAATTATACGATGATTATTATAAAAATGATCCATTTACACACATATCTAAAAACGAAATAAGTTTAAAAAATGTAGTTAATTCAAATAATTGTTTCATTCATCTTCATAAACACAATAATATTTTATTAATCACGTCAGTAATTGACAATTTAATTAAAGGTGCATCTGGACAAGCAATTCAAAATCTTAATATAATGATGGGTTGGAATGAAACATTAGGTTTAAAATTAAAATCAAATATTTATTAAAATGAAAATAGCAATTATAGGCACTGGAAATTTAGGTTTAAGTATTGCCAAAGGACTCGTTCTAAATAATATTATTACAAAACTTTATTTAACAAAAAGAAATTGTGATAGTTTGATTGAATGGAACAAAAACAAAAACATAAATATTACATCAGATAATAGAATAGCTGTTAAAAACTCTGATATATTAATTTTTGCAGTGCAACCAAGTCAATTTGAAAATATTTTAATCAATATTAAAGACTTACTAAATGATAAACATGTGATCATTTCTACTATCACCGGTTTTAAAATAAGTAGAATTGAATCTGTAATTACTTCTAAATATCCTATAATCAGATCGATGCCAAATACAGCAATATCTGTTAGCAAGTCCATGACATGTTTATGTTGTAATAATAAAGGAAATAAAAGAATTGATATAGCATCAGCAATTTTTAACTCACTTGGAACTTCAATAATAATTGAGGAAAAACATATGCAAGCAGCAACTGTTCTCTGTGCAAGCGGAATTGCTTTTTGGATGAGATTAATAAGAGCAACTACTCAAGGTGGAGTTCAACTGGGTTTTGATGCAAATGAAGCCATGAATATGTCCATGCATACGGCATTGGGTGCAGCTAGCCTACTAATAGAGGGTAAAACACATCCAGAACAGGAAATTGATAAGGTTACAACTCCAAGGGGTTGCACAATTATAGGACTGAACGAAATGGAACATCAGGGATTAAGTTCATCCTTAATTAAAGGCTTAGTTGCCTCATTTGAAAAAATTAATGAAATTTCAATACAATAACAATATGAAATTATTTGATGTATACCCACTTTATGATATTACTCCTAAAAAGGCAAAAGACGTATTTGTCTATGATAACCATGGAAATAAATATCTAGATCTTTACGGAGGACATGCTGTTATTTCAATTGGACACTCACATCCCGATTATGTAAAAAATATATCTAGACAATTGAATAAAATAGGTTTTTATTCAAACTCGGTTAAAAACAATCTTCAAGAAGAACTTGCAAATTCAATTGTGAATTATTCTGGATGTAAGGAATATTCCCTATTTATGTGTAACTCCGGTGCAGAGGCTAATGAGAATGCTTTAAAATTAGCTTCAATGCATACTAGAAAAAGTAGAATAATTGCATTTAGAAACTCATTTCATGGAAGAAGTAATGCCGCTATTGCCGCAACTGATTTTAAAAAATATCATTCTAAATTAGAAAAAAAATTAGATGTTACTTTTATTAATCTAAATGATAGCAAAACATTTGAAAATGAAATTAAAAAAGGAGATGTTTGCGCGGTTTTACTTGAATCTATTCAGGGTTATGGTGGATTAGATGAACCTAATAAAAATTTTGTTTTATTAATAAACTCACTATGTCAAAAATATAATTCATGCTTAATTGCAGATGAAGTTCAATCAGGTTTTGGTAGAACGGGTGAGTTCTTTGCATTTCAAAAATATAATATAAAACCACATCTTATTTGTATGGCAAAAGGAATGGGTAATGGATTCCCTGTTGGTGGATTATTAGTTAATTCTGTTATTAAGAGTGAACATGGAATGTTAGGAACAACTTTTGGGGGGAATCATTTGGCTTGTGTGGCATCATTAACCGTTTTGAATGTTATAGAAAAAGATGACTTACAACAAAATGCAAGAGAAATTGGAAATTATTTTATTGAAAATGCAAAACAAATCCCTGAAATAATCAATATTAAGGGAAGGGGATTAATGTTAGGAATAGAGTTTAATAATGAAGTCAAAGAAATTAGAAAAAAACTTATTTATGATAAAAAGATTTTTACTGGTAGTAGTGGAAATAAAAACTTGTTAAGAATTCTTCCACCTCTAACTATCAAAAAAGAGCATATTGATATTTTTTTTAAATCACTAAAAGAAGTAATATGAAAAATTTTATAAAGCTTGACGATTTAAAAGACTTTAACAGAACTCTCTCTTTAGCTTTTGAGATGAAAAAAAATATGAATTCATATTCAAACATAGGTAAGAATAAAACCCTTGGAATGATATTTTTTAATCCAAGTTTAAGGACGAGGTTAAGTACTCAAAAAGCAGCAAATTTATTGGGTATTAATATAATGATAATGAATTTCAATAATGAAGCATGGGCGCTAGAATTTGAAGATGGAACCAAGATGTCAGGAATTAGATCAGAACATGTTAAAGAAGCTGCAGGAGTTATTTCACAATATTGCGATATGGTAGCAATAAGAGCATTTGCAACCTTAGAAAACAAGAAAAATGATGAGGAGGAAATCGTATTAAATAATTTTGTGAAATATTCAAGCATACCAGTAATAAACATGGAAAGTGCAACAGCACACCCTCTTCAAGCTATAGCGGATGCAATGACAATTACCGAATATAATAATAAACAAAAACCAAAAATTGTATTAAGTTGGGCGCCTCATCCAAAAGCTCTACCTCATGCAGTGGCAAATTCATTCATTAAAATGATAAAAAATATAAACGCAGAATTTATAATTACTAACCCAGATGGATATGATTTAGACCCAAAAATAACTAAAGGAGTTAAAAGATACTCAAATCAAGTTGAAGCATTTGAAGGAGCTGATTTTATATATGCTAAAAATTGGTGCTCATATCAGGATTATGGAAAAGTTTTAAGAACAACTAATGAGTGGATAATTAATGATGAAAAAATGAATTACACTAATAATGCAAAATTTATGCATTGTCTACCTATAAGAAGAAATATTGTAGCCTCTGATCAGGTTCTAGATAACAAAAATTCATTAGTATTGAAACAATCAGAAAATAGGGTTTATGCATGTCAAGCAATTTTAAAACAATTAATTGATGATCAGAAATAGACTTTCCGTTATTAAAGTTGGCGGAAATATAATAGATAATGAAAAACAGCTAAAATTATTTTTGAATAATTTTAAGCAGATAGATGGTTTAAAAATTTTAGTCCATGGAGGTGGTAAAATTGCAACAAATATATCCAATAGTTTAAAAATAAAATCAAAAATAATTGATGGTAGAAGAATAACCAATAAATCAACCTTGGATATAATTACAATGGTTTATGCAGGAAAAATTAATAAGAATATTGTTTCTAATCTTCAATCTATAAATTGCAATGCTATTGGACTTTCTGGACCAGATGGAAATACCATTGAAGCAAAAAAAAGAAAAGTAAAGAAAATCAACTATGGATTTGTTGGTGACATAAAAAAAATAAATACAGAATTATTAATATTATTATTAAATAATAAATATTTCCCTGTTATATGCTCATTATCTCACGATAAACAAGGACAAATTTTAAATACTAATGCTGACACGATTGCTGCATCAATAGCTGTAGGGTTATCATCGAAATTTAATGTGGCTCTATATTATTGTTTTGAAAAAAATGGTGTCCTTAATTCAGATGATGACGAAAAAAATATTATTGATGAAATTAATCCCAATAGTTATTATAAACTAAAGTCAGAAGGGATTATTAATTCAGGAATGATTCCAAAAATTGACAATTGTTTTGATGCACTCAGAAATGGAGTAAAAACTGTAAAAATCGGATCTATTAAAATGATTAAATCAAATATTAACCACACTTCAATAGTTCTACAAAATGATTGATGTTTTAACAAAAGAAGCAATAGATCTACTAATTGATTTAATTGGTATTGAATCTTTTTCAAAAAATGAAAATAAAACTGCAGATAGGATTGAATTATGGTTCAATGAAAAAAATATTCCTTTTGAAAGAATTAATAATAACATTTGGGCATTGAATAAATATTACGATAAAAGTAAACCAACATTACTTTTAAATTCTCATCATGATACCGTTAGACCAAATAGTGGTTATACAAAAAATCCATTCAAACCTGAAATTAAGGATGGAAAACTTTATGGCCTAGGAAGCAATGATGCCGGGGGAGCTCTAGTTTCATTATTAGCTCTATTTGCTTTTTATTATCAAAAAAAGAATTTGAAATATAATTTATTAATGGCTGCAACTGCAGAAGAAGAAATCGCAGGAAAAAATAGTCTAAAAGGACTGCTAAAAAACCTTCCAAAAATTGATATTGCTATTGTAGGTGAACCTACAGAGATGAATATGGCGATTGCTGAAAAAGGATTAATTGTTTTTGATGGTGTAATAACTGGAAAAGCCAGTCATGCGGCTCACTTAAATGATGATAATGCTATAATGAAGCTTCCTTCGGTACTAGAATGGTTTGATAGTTTCAAATTTGAAAAGGATTCAAGTCTATTGGGACCAGTTAAAATTACTGTTACTCAATTAGAGGCTGGAAGAGAACACAATGTTATACCTGGAAAAGTTGATCTTGTAATAGATGTTAGAGTAAATGATAAATATAAAAACAAGGAAATAGCTGACATTATTATTAAAAAAGCACCTTGCAAAATAACTCCAAGATCCTTAAGGTTAGAATCCTCAAGCATAAGTAAAAAACATGAATTAGTTATGTCTGGGATTAAAATTGGTAGAAAAACATACGGTTCCCCCACTCTTTCAGATCAAGCTGCACTAAGCTGTCCATCATTAAAAATGGGTCCTGGATTATCTACTAGATCACATAGCGCAAATGAGTTCATATATTTAAAAGAAATCAAAGAAGGTATTAAAATTTATATCGAGTTATTAAAAAATATTATGTAAAATAAAGATTATGAAATTATGGGATAAAAACGAATCAATTTATAAAAAAATAGACTTATTTACTGTTGGTAACGATAGAGAATACGATAAAGTTCTTGCTCAATATGATTGTGAAGCATCAATTGCTCATGTTAAGATGCTAAATAAAATTAATTTACTTAAAGATAAAGAAGCGGCAAAGTTAATTGAGGAACTAAAAAAAATAAAGAAATTATCAAGATCAAAAGATTTTATCATCGAAGATAATTTTGAAGACATTCACTCAAAAATTGAGTTCATTCTAACAACTAAATTAGGGGATTTAGGAAAAAAAATTCATACTGGTAGATCACGAAACGACCAAATTTTAGTCGCTATTAGTCTATATTTAAAAAATGAAATTATAGAAATTAAAAAATTATCAAAGCAATTTTTTGATATTTTAATTAAAAAGGCAAAAAAACATAAAAACGATTTAATGCCAGGATATACACATTTGCAAATTGCAATGCCAAGTTCTTTTGGAATGTGGTTTTCTGCCTACGCCGAATGTTTAATTGATGATATCATCTTGCTCAATGCATCTAAAAATATTGTAGATCAAAATCCATTGGGAAGTGCAGCCGGATATGGAAGTTCATTTCCGATTGACAGGGACGAAACAACTAAAGAATTATCCTTCACAGACTTGAAATATAATTCAATGGCAGCACAAATGTCTAGGGGAAATATTGAAAAATCAACCTCTTCATCAATTGCCTCATTAGCATCTACTTTATCTAGATTATCAATGGATATATGCTTATTTATGAGTCAAGAATTTAATTTTATTTCATTTCCTGACAATTTAACAACAGGCTCTAGCATAATGCCTCATAAAAAAAATCCTGATGTTTTTGAATTAATTAGAGGTAAATGTAATTTACTTCAATCAATTCCTTATCAACTAACACTACTAAATAATAATCTACCGGGGGGATACCACAGAGATATGCAATTAAGTAAAGGTCCAATTATATGTGCTGTTCGAGAAATTAAGAATTGTTTGGAAATTTTTATATTTTCATTAAATAAAATTATTGTTAGAAAGGACATTCTTAAAGACAAAAAGTATGATTACATCTTTAGTGTTAATACCTTAAATAACTGGGTAAAAAAAGGAATGCCTTTTAGAGATGCATATGAAAAAATGAAAAATGATATTGCAAAAGGAAAATATAAACCAAATAAGAATTTAAATCATAGTCATATAGGAAGCATAAATAATCTTTCCTTAGATAAAATAGAAAAAAAAATGGATAATTTTTTTAAATAGTATTAATTAAATGTGAAGCGCACGACTTTGAGTAGCATCTAAAGCAGCTTCTTTCATTGCTTCAGCATACGTTGGATGCGAATGACTCATTCTTGCAATATCCTCAGCTGAGGCTCTAAACTCCATAGCAGTAACTGCTTGTGCTATTAAATCTGCTGCCCTTGCTCCAATTATATGAACACCTAAAACTTCATCCGTTATTGCATCTGCCAAAATTTTTACAAACCCATCTGTATCTCCACTAGCTCTTGATCTACCCAGAGCTCTCATAGGAAATTTACCAACCTTATAATTTGTATTCGTTTGCTTTAATTCCTCTTCAGTCTTTCCAACACTTGCTACCTCAGGCCAGGTGTATATAACATTTGGTATCAAATTATAATCAATATGAGGTTTTTGACCGGCTATAATTTCTGCTACCATAACCCCCTCTTCCTCTGCTTTGTGGGCCAACATGGGTCCTCTTACCACATCACCAATTGAATATATGTTTGAAATATTAGTTTGTAAATGGTTATCAACATAAATTTGTCCATTATCATTTATTTTGATTCCAGCTTTTTCAAGATTAAGTCCATTTGTATATGGTTTTCTTCCAACTGAAACCATACAATAATCACCTTCAAATTTGATATCATTTCCCTTTGAGTCTTTAGCTGAAACTTCAACAACATCTCCTTTTCTTTTAACATTATTTACCGCATGTGATAAATAAAATTTAATTTTTTGTTTTTTCATTACCCTCAGAATCTCTTTTGAGAGTGATGAATCCATTATTGGAGTTAATCTATCCGCGTATTCAATAACTGAAACCTCGGCACCCAACCTCTTATAAACCTGGCCAAGTTCCAATCCAATTACTCCTCCTCCAACTATGATCAAATGTTTTGGTATTTCTTTTAGTTTAAGGGCTTCGGTTGATGTTATAATTCGATCTTTATCAATCTTTATAAATGGAAGTGAAGCAGGTTTCGATCCAGTAGCTATAATTATATTGTTTCCAAAAATATCAAAAACTTTTTTGCTTTGAATTGAAAGAGTATTTGCATCTTTAAAAGAGGCCGTTCCATGATATACTTTGATATTATTTTTATCCATTAAATAATCGATTCCTTTAACTGTTTGATCAACTACGTTGGTTTTTCTTAAAATCATTTTTTCAAGACTTACTTTGATTTCACCAGATATATCAACACCATGTTCATCAAAATTTTTGATAGCCTCCTCGTAGTGGTGAGAAGAATCGAGTAAAGATTTCGAAGGAATGCAGCCAACATTCAAACATGTTCCACCCAAAGTATCATATTTTTCAACTAAAGCAGTTTTTAAACCCAGTTGAGAGGCTCTAATAGCTGAAACATATCCACCAGGACCAGATCCAATTACAATAACATCATAAGATTCCATATCAAGTATTTTTATTTTGGTTAAAATTAGTTAGAAAATCATTAACATTGTAAAAATTCACTAAATCTTAAAATAAATATTTTGTATAAATCTAAATCTATTTCATTCAAATATTCAATAATTCCACTTATAACACTTATATTATTGTTAAGTTTTAATGTTTATGTTTTTGGTGACGATGCATTAGCAGGATCAAATCAGTTTATTTTACTAATCGGAGGAGGAATAGCATCTGTTGTAGGTTTTTTAAACCACACTACATACAAAGAAATGATAGATAAGGTTTCTGATAACTTCAAAGCCGTAGCTGGGGCAATACTAATTTTACTTTTTGTTGGTGCTTTAGCTGGTTCGTGGCTAGTCAGTGGTATTATACCTGCAATGATTTATTATGGTCTAAAAATATTACATCCATCAATATTTCTTCCCTCATGTATAATTATATGTGCGATTATCTCCTTAGTATCTGGAAGCAGCTGGACAACATCTGCAACTGTTGGAATCGCATTAATTGGAATAGGTAAAGCAATAGGTATACCCTCTGGGATGATCGCCGGTGCTGTGATTTCAGGAGCATACTTTGGTGATAAATTATCTCCATTAAGCGATACTACTAATTTGTCTTCTGCAATGGCAGAAACAGAATTGTTTAGGCATATTAGATACATGACTTTAACAACCGTTCCAAGCATTATAATTACTTTGATAGTTTTTTTATTAATTGGTTTTTTTCATGAACAAAAAGGTTCTGCTGACATAAATTCAATTTTAAATGAGATAGAGGTTAAGTTTAATATAAATTATTGGCTATTTCTTGTCCCTGTTTTTGTAATTTTTTTAATTTCAAAAAAAACAGCTCCTGTAATTGCACTATTAGCAGGCACTATTTTAGGTGCAATTTTTGCACTAATTTTTCAACAAAACATTATTTTTGAACTAAGCGGAGAGTCTTCAAATAATTATATTACTAGCTATAAGGGAATTTTAAATGCTATAACAATTGGTAGTCAAATTGAAACAGAGAATAAATTATTGTATGATTTATTTTATTCTGGAGGTATGAAGGGAATGCTGGATACTATATGGCTTATAATTTGTGCTATGGTTTTTGGGGGTATTATGGAAGCCATAGGAGCTTTAAATTCAATTACTAACATGTTACTCAAATTAACTAAAAATACCTTTCAATTATTTGCAAGCACTCTCGCCAGTTGTCTAACTGTAAATTTATCTGCTTCTGATCAATATCTAGCAATTGTTATTCCAGGTAAAATGTTTTCAAAAGCATACAAGGATAAAAATCTAGCTCCAGAAAATCTAAGTAGAACACTAGAAGACTCAGGAACAGTTACTTCTGCACTTATTCCATGGAATACATGCGGCGCTTACCAATCTGGAGTTTTAGGTGTAGGAGTTGGAGAATATTTTATTTATGCGATATTCAATTGGATTAGCCCATTTATGACCCTCCTATATGCTGGATTGAAAATTAAAATCAAAAGTTTAAAATAGTGTTTATAAATACAAGGTGTAAACTAAACCAAATCGTAAGTAATTTGTATTTTTACTTATTAGAATTTTCCTAATAAAAAATGTCTAAACCAAAAAACAAAACCGATAATAGACAAATAACAATCATTATTGGAAGTCTTTTAATATTATTAAGTGTTTTACTTTTAATATCTTTTTCATCATATCTTTTTAACTGGGAAGTTGATCAATCAAACATCAAATCCTTTAATGATCGCTCAATTCAAACTGAAAATATTCTTAGTAAAACTGGTGCCTTAGTTGGACATTTTTTCATATTTAAATTATTTGGGGTTGCATCTTATATTTTTGTTTATTTAATTTTTATATCTGGATCGGTACTGTTTTTTAATACCAAAAATAATCTTTCAAGTAAATGGTTGTGGGGACTACTATATATGATTTTTATTTGTTTGAGTTTAACTTTTTTCTATGACTACTCCCCTATTCTAGCAGGTGTTGTAGGTTTTGAAATTTCAAATTTTTTAATTGACTACATTGGACAAATAGGCTTCATTTCATTTTTGATTTTCTTTTTTTTATGTCTTATTGTTTTAAAATGGAATTTTAGACCAGAAATCTTTTTAGCTCAAATAAATAAATTGATACAAAAAAAAGAAATAAATGACATAATTACAAACGAAAATAAGTCATCAGATAGTCTAGTTTTTAATGATAAAACTGAAGCTAATAAAGATCTAAATGAATACAAAAAAGAACAAATAGAATCAGAAAATGAGGAACATGATGATGTAAAAAATTCTTTTATCGATAAAAATAAAATTATCACAAATAAACCTAAAGTTTCTGAAGATTTAAAAATTCAAATAGAAACATTCAATGAAGAGGTTGATAAGGACATCTCAAAGGATTTAGTTTCTGAGTATGGCCCTGTTGATCCTACTTTAGAATTAAGTAAGTTTAAAATGCCACCTATAGATCTATTAAAGGATTATCCTAATCCTGGAATAACAATAAATGAAGAGGAGTTAGAGGACAATAAAAGAAAAATCGTTGATACACTATTAAATTATAAAATTGGAATTGCTCAAATCAAGGCCACTATAGGTCCTACAGTAACGTTATATGAAATCGTACCAGATGCGGGAATTAAGATTTCAAAAATTAAAAATTTGGAAGATGATATTGCTCTATCTTTGTCAGCGCTTGGAATTAGAATAATTGCACCAATTCCAGGCAAAGGAACTATAGGTATTGAAGTTCCGAATCAAAACCCAAGCATTGTATCTATGAGGTCCGTAATTTCCTCGACAAACTTTCAAAAAGCTGAAATGGAGTTACCAATTGCTATTGGAAAAACAATTAGTAATGAAACTTTTGTAGTGGATTTAACAAAAATGCCTCATCTACTTATGGCTGGTGCAACTGGGCAAGGGAAATCTGTTGGACTAAATGCAGTAATATCATCCTTTCTATACAAAAAACATCCTGCTGAAGTTAAATTTGTGCTGGTAGATCCTAAAAAAATTGAACTTACACTTTATAATAAAATTGAAAGACATTATTTAGCAAAGTTACCAGATAGTAGTGATTCTATAATAACTGATAACACCAAGGTAATAAAGACTTTAAACTCTTTATGTATCGAAATGGACAATCGATATGAATTATTAAAAAATGCAATGTGTAGAAATTTGATTGAATACAATAAAAAATTTATAAATCGAAAACTTAACCCAAATGACGGACACAAATTTCTTCCCTACATTGTATTAATTATTGATGAGTTTGCGGATTTAATTATGACTGCAGGTAAAGAGGTTGAAACTCCAATTGCTAGGTTAGCACAATTAGCTAGAGCTATTGGAATACATTTAATAATTGCTACGCAAAGACCATCAGTAAATGTAATTACAGGACTGATAAAAGCCAATTTTCCAGCTAGAATTGCATTCAGAGTGACTTCTAAGATTGATTCAAGAACAATACTAGATACTGGTGGTGCTGATCAATTAATAGGAAGAGGAGATATGTTATATACACAAGGAAACGAATTATCCCGAATTCAATGTGCATTCATTGATACTCCTGAGGTAGACCAGATTGCTGATTATATAGGTTCACAAACTGGCTACGGAGATGCTTATATTTTACCTGAATATATAAGTGATGACAACAAAATCATAGATATTGATGCATCAGAAAGAGATTCTTTATTTAGGGAAGCAGCTGAAGTAATAGTTATTGCTCAACAAGGATCTGCATCATTATTGCAAAGAAAATTAAAACTAGGATATAATAGAGCAGGAAGGATAATAGATCAAATGGAAGCTGCAGGAATAGTTGGACCGTTTGAAGGAAGTAAAGCTAGACAAGTTTTAATTTTAGACCTAAATCATCTTAATAATCATCTAAGTAATGAAGATTTATAAAATTTTTATTTTTTTGTGCATTCAATTTCAATTTTTTGGACAACAATCAGATTCAAAATCCATAAAACTTTTAGACGAAGTTTCATCACAAATGAGTAGCTACAAAAATTTTGAATTTGAATTCAAATATTCTTTAGAAAACACAAAAGAAAATATTAGACAAGAAACATTTGGAAAAATTATTATATCTGACAACAAGTATAAATTATCAATATTTGAATTAGAACAATTATTTGATGGTGAAAATCTATATACCATAATTCCTGAAAATAAGGAAATTACAGTTACAGATCCAATTGAAGATGATAACATCATGATAAACCCACTGGATTTGCTTAGTTTTTATAAGACAGGATATGAATTAAAATGGGATATTGTTCAATATGTAAATAATGAACCTATTCAATACGTAAAACTAATTCCAAAAAATGAAGACACTAATATAAATTACTTACTACTTGGAATAAATATGCGAACTAAACATATATACAAACTTATTGAAATTGGTGAACAAAGAACAACCACTACACTAACAATTGATAATATAATTTCGAATAAAAATATATCTGAGGACTTTTTTAATTTTAATAAATTAAATTACCCAGATTACTATATTGATTAATGATCAAAATAATTGACACATACATCCTAAAATTATATTCAAAACGACTTGTTTCTGTGTTCTCCATCTGTATGATAATTTTTATAATTCAAGCATTTTGGTTATATATTGATGAATTAGCAGGAAAAGGTCTTGGTTTTTATACAATTTTTAAATTTTTAATATACTATTCTCCAAAACTAGTTCCCTTGGTTTTGCCATTGTCAGTTCTACTTGCATCACTAATGACATATGGATCACTGGCAGAAAATTATGAGTTTGCAGCAATGAAATCTACGGGAATTTCATTACTAAGGGCAATGAGGTCACTAATAGTGTTTCACATATTTTTGGGTATTTTAATCTATTTTTTTTCAAATAATGTAATCCCACTAGGGGAGTTAAAATCCTATAATTTAAGAAAAAACATAGGTAAACTGCAACCTGAACTAGCAATTAGAGAAGGAATTTTTAATGATTTAGGTCAAATGAATATAAAAGTTGAAAGGAAATATGGAATAAATGATCGGTTACTTGATAATATAATTATTCATCTTAAAACAAATGATAAAAAAAACAGAATCGTAATCAAATCTGAAAGTGGAGAACTAAAGAGTGAAACTACAGATGCAAACCTTCAAATGGTTTTATATAATGGATATAGATATGAGGAGTTGTTGACTAATAATCCTGAGGACCAAAATAAACATCCTCATTCTAAAGTTCATTTTAAAGAATACATTATGAATATTGATCTTTCACAATTTAACAACATCGATTTATCAGAAGAAAATTATACTTCAACATATAGAATGCAAAAGATCAATCAATTACATGAAAGCATAGATTCTCTTGAACTTGGCTTAGATAACCAAAAAAAATTATTTAGTAAAAACTTTAATACGGTTAATGGATTAAACCAGGTTCATAAGATTGATGAAGTTGATAGTTGGCCATCAAATTTATTTAATTTAAATTCTCTTAAATTTTTAAAATCAGATAAACAATGGAGGTATTCAGAGGTTGTTAGATCGGCAATAACACGTGTTAAGAGTAACGTTACTAACCTAGAAAGTAAAAAAAGAAGTTTTTTTATATTTCAAAAACTTATAAATCTACATAAAACAACATTATATGATAAATATGCTTTAGTTTTTTCGTGTTTTTTACTATTTATTATTGGTGCTTCATTAGGAGCTATAATAAGAAAAGGTGGATTAGGTCTTCCACTTGTTTTATCTGTTATAATTTTTTTAATATATCATTACATAGGTTTATTTAGTAAGAATGCTGCTGAAGATGGAAGTATTTATCCCATGCTAGCAAGCTGGATATCAACAATAATTTTAGCTCCATTTGCTCTAATCCTTGTAAATAGCGCATCATCAGACAAAGGATTCTTGAACTTAAATACTTTATTTAATCCTTTTAAGCTAATCTATTTAAGTTCTATAAAAAAGAAAAATAATATATGAAAGAGACTATTAAATTTAATAATATAGCTGATGCTATTGATGATATCAGAAAAGGAAAGCTTATAATAGTCGTTGATGATGAAAAAAGAGAGAATGAAGGGGATTTTATATGTGCAGCCGAAAAAATTACTCCCGGGCTCGTAAATTTTATGATTACTCATGGAAGAGGTCTGGTATGCGTGCCCTTAACAGAAAGTAGGTGTAATGAATTAGAATTAAATCAAATGGTAAGTGAAAACACAGATCCATTAAATACAGCCTTTACGGTTTCAGTTGATTTAAAAAGTAAAGATGTAAGCACTGGCATATCAGCTGATGACAGGTCAAAAACTATATTAGCATTAGTAAACCCAAAAACTAAATCAAAACAATTGTCAAGACCCGGTCATATATTCCCTTTAATTGCAAAAGAAGGTGGTGTTTTGAGAAGAACAGGTCATACAGAAGCAGCAATAGATTTTGCAAGACTAGCTGGATTAAAACCTGCTGGAGTTTTAATTGAAATAATAAAAAATGATGGATCTATGGCCAGATTACCAGATCTACAATTATTAGCAAAAAAGTTTGATTTAAAAATTGTATCTATTGAAGATTTAGTAGCATACAGAATGAACCATGATAGTTTAATAGTTAAAAAAATTGATACTGAAATAAATATCAAATATGGCAAATACCGTTTAAGAGCATACCAACAGACAACCAATAACCAAATTCATTTAGCACTTACAATCGGAAAATGGGAAAAATCTGATTCAATTCTAACAAGAATTAATTCTTCAAGAATTAATGATGACGTTTTAGGTTTCTTAACAGGGGCAATTGACAAAAGTTTGGATAGAATCTTTAAAAAAATAAATGAAAATAAAAGAGGGGCGGTATTATTTATAAATCATCAACAAAGTAGTGAAGATCTCTTATCTAGGATTAAGTCTCTTGAAAAAATTCAAACTAAAGGTGAGAATAAATCTGTACCACCAATAAAAATGGATTATAAAGATTTTGGCATAGGTGCTCAAATATTATATGATATAAATATTAGAAAATTAAAAGTTTTAAGTAATTCAAAAAAAATACCCAGAATTGGTCTAACTGGATATGGTCTAAAAATTGTCGATCACCTTAATTATTGAAGAACCAAAGCTTAATTGACATTACTACAACCATTACTAATAAAGTTAACTTGATTAACTTCTCACCTTTTACGACTGAGTATCTACTTGAAAACCACCCTCCACAAAACATTCCAAGAGATAACCATAATCCCATTAACCAATCAACTTTATCATTGTATGCAAATAATGCCAATGCTGCTGATGTGTAAATTGCTACAAGAGTTACTTTTGTTGCATTAGTTTTAATTAGCGATAACCCATTATATCTAGTTAAAAATAACATAATGATAATTCCTATACCTGCATTAATAAAACCACCATATATGCCAATAAAAAAAAATACTAAACAGCTTATATACAGATGTTTACCCATTATTAATTCATTAGATGATTTAATATTATTTTTTGGCTTAAATACAATTAAAAAACCTGCAATAACGATAATTATTGCTAATATTTTGTTGAATAAATCAGCCTTAAGATCTATCGCAATTTGGGCTCCAATTAGAGAACCTATTAAAGCTGAAATCCCAAGATAAATACTAAAAGGAAATGAACCTACACCCTTACTCTTATAACCTAAGCCCCCTGAAATTGATTGAATTAATATACCTATTCTGTTTGTGCCGTTTGCAACTGTTGGAGGTAAACCTAAAAAAATTAATATTGGTAAAGTTATTAGTGAACCACCCCCTGCAAGTGTATTAATAACACCGGCAATAAATCCTGATATAATTAATATGATAATCTCTCTGAAAGCTTCCACAACATAAATATAACTACTATTTAAAAGCAATCAACATTCTTTTAAATACATAAAAAACAATGTATATTTGCCACCGTTTAGGAGAAGTGGCAGAGTGGTCGAATGCACTGGTCTTGAAAACCAGCGTACTGCAAGGTACCGGGGGTTCGAATCCCTCCTTCTCCGCAAGATGCTTTACAAACCCCTGCAAATAGTGGGGGTTTGTTTTTTAGTGTAAGGTTTTGTGTAAGGTTAAGCGAAAAGTTAGAGATGTATCTATTTGAAAGCTTCATAATTTTCTTCATAATTAATTTTTATTAATCCATTATAGATAAGTTTTAATTTTTTTAATTCCTCTTTATTAACCCCATTTGCTTTGCTTATACTACCAAGATGTGCGATATTTGATCTAATAAGATTAAATGTTTTAATTCATTTACTACCAGTTTTAAAAGCAGACTCTTTTCCACACCTATAATAGTATTCACCAGTTTTTTCATCGTAGAACTCAGAATCTAATTTCATAGATAAACCTTTGAATAGTGGGTTAATTTTTTGTTCTTTCAATTCTCTTCCCCAACTAAAAATATGGTCTAGGTACTATCTGTATTTATTTAATACTTTATGAGAAGGTTGATTGAGATTTATGTTTATAATTTTAAATAAACTAATTTTATAGTAATTATTCTATGATAAATATCAGATACAATAATATTATCCCTTTCACTCTTTTAATATGTATACTTTATAATTGTAATTCAAATAGACTTGAATCTAAAAAAAAACCGAATATTATAATTATTTATACAGATGATTTAGGATATGGAGATGTTAGTGCATATAAAAAAGGAACCCTAAAAACACCAAACATTGATAAATTAGCTAATGAAGGAATACGATTTACTAATGGTTACTCTTCGTCGGCAACATGTAGCCCCAGCAGATATGCACTATTAACTGGAATTTATCCATGGAGAAACGCAAAAGCCAAAATAATTACTGGGGGATCATTAATAGTTGATACCAGTGAGGTAACAATTCCAAAACTATTAAAAGAAAATAAATACAAAACTGGCATAGTAGGTAAATGGCATTTAGGGCTTGGATTAAATAAAATAGATTACAACTCTGAAATATCGCCTGGACCAAATCAATTAGGTTTTGATTACTCCTACATTATGCCTGATACTCAAGACAGGGTTCCAACAGTGTATATTGAAAATGGAAAAGTTGTTAATCTGGACCCTAATGATCCAATTAAAGTGGATTTTAAAACTAATTTTAAAGACCAACCAACAGGTAAAGATAACCCAGAACTTTTAAAAATGAAATGGCATCATGGACACAATGGTTCGATAATAAATGGTATATCCAGAATAGGTTTTATGAAAGGTGGAGAAAAAGCTAAATGGAGTGATATTGATATGGCTGACCATTTTTTAGATAGGGCCAAAAATTATATAAAAAATAATAAGGATAACTCCTTTTTTCTTTTCTATTCACTTCAGCAACCACATGTTCCAAGAACACCTCATCCAAGATTTGAAGGCAAATCAGGTATGGGACCAAGAGGAGATGCAATAATTGAAGCTGATTGGTGTGTTGGAGAATTATATGAAACACTCAAATCAATAGGAATTATTGACAACACTTTGATACTTTTTTCTAGTGATAATGGACCTGTTTTAAATGATGGTTATTATGATGATGCTGTAGAGAGAATTGGAGATCACTCACCCTCAGGAGGATTAAGAGGTGGAAAATATAGTTTATTTGAAGCTGGAACAAGAGTTCCTTTTATTTCCTATTGGAAGAATAGAATTAAACCAGCAATCTCAGATAAAATAATATCACAAGTAGATATATTAAGCTCAATTGCAAAGATTATTGGATCAGATTATAGATCACAAGATGGAAAAGATCTATCTGAATTAATTTTGGATAATAAAGGTGCTGGAAGGAATGAATTAATACTAGAGGCAACCTCCAGAACCGCCTATAGAGATGGAGATTGGGTTATGATTCCGCCATATAATGGGAAGGAAGTATCAAAAAATGTAAATATTGAGCTAGGAAATTCTAAAAATTATAAACTTTATAATTTAAAAGATGACAATTCCCAAAAAGCAAATTTATCAAATAAAAATCCTAAAAAATTAAAAGAAATGATCACTAAGTTTGAAAGAATAATAGGTAAGAAAAATACAAATATAAAAGACTTAATTTTAGAATAAATAAATTATTATGAAAACCCTAATATTTAAAAATCTAATTATTTTTTTACTAATTCTATTTTTTAAATCGTGCAGTGATAATGTTACAGCGGTAAAATCTAATAAAAAAATGAATTTTATAGTTGTTTTTGTTGATGATATGGGATATGGTGATTTGGGATCTTTTGGACACCCAACAATTAATACACCAAATTTAGATAAAATGGCTTATGAGGGTCAAAAATGGACACAATTTTATTCTGCCTCTAGTGTATGTACTCCAAGCAGAGCTGGGTTACTCACCGGAAGACTTCCTATAAGAAATGGAATGATTGGAGCTAAAGACTGTTGTAGGGTTTTATTTCCTGATTCTAAATATGGACTGCCCGATTCTGAAATTACAATTGCAGAAAAATTAAAAGAAAATGGATATAAAACTGCTGCAATTGGTAAATGGCATTTAGGACATAAAAAAGAATATCTTCCACTTCAACATGGATTTGATTATTATTTTGGTATTCCTTACTCTAATGATATGGACAAAATAAATGGTGAAACATGTTGCCCAGGGTCACAATATTGGCAAAAATATAAAGCTAAAAAACCAGAATCAACAAATTACAATGTACCACTTATTGAAAATAATGAAATTATAGAAAGACCAGTAGACCAAACAACCATAACAAAACGCTTTTCGAATAAAGCAATAGAGTTTATAAAGAAAAATAAAGAAGATAATTTCTTTATATATTTAGCTCACAATCTTCCTCACACTCCCCTATATGCCTCAGATGAGTTTTTAGGAAAAAGTAAAAGAGGTTTATATGGGGATGTAATAGAAGAAATAGACTATGGAGTTGGATTAATTATTGAAGAATTAAAAAAACACAAATTAGATAAGAATACAATTATCGTATTTACCTCTGATAATGGTCCTTGGCTTCCATTTGAATCTCATTCTGGCTCTGCCGGTCTATTAAGAAATGGAAAAGCTACTTCATGGGAAGGAGGACAAAGGGTGCCTGGTATATTTTGGGGCGGAGATATAAAACCAGGAATAATTAGTGATTTAGGGTCAACAATGGATATATTCCCTACCCTTTTAGAAATGTCAAATACAAGTTTGGTAAGTGATAGAACAATGGATGGAATTAGCTTAAAAAATACTCTATTAGGTAAAGAACCATCAAAAAGAGAGACAGTATTTTATTATCGTCAAAGAGAGATCTACGCGGTTAGAAATTTAGAATATAAAGCTCATTTTATAACACAGGGAGCCTATAATTATCCTAAAGGAAGTGATAAAAAAATAGTTTTGGATAAACCTTTACTTTATAATTTAAATATTGATCCATCTGAAAAATATAATATCGCAGATAAATATCCTGAGATTATAGAAAAGATTAATAAAATAGTTGAGGGACATAATAAAAATCTAGATAAACCAAAAGATTTACTTGAAGAAAGAGAATTCTCAAACTAAAATGCTGATGGAGATGGTATTCCTGATTAGAATAATATTTGGTTTTTTTGAGGGAATATCAGTATTAAATGAAAAAAAGAAAAAAATTATAAAAATTTCCACAAATATTCCATTGGATTAAACTATTAAATAAATTAAAATTTACTTTTTGGATAAGAGTAAATTGGTTTTGGTTGGCCTGTCTCTTTTGGAATGTACTGTTTAGTTATTCCATATGGTTTTTTTCTTGCATCAGTAATTCTATTACTTATAACTATTTTCAAAGAATCTCTTATATTCTTATAATCTTCATTATGTGCAAGATTGTTTAGCTCTTGCTTATCAAAATTATGATCATAAAGTTCAAAACCATGGATACCATTTTCACCCCATTGTGTTAATCTGTAACGATCTGTTTTTATGGAATAACCTTCGACTGAAGAACCAGAGTTTGCGATAATAACCTGTGATAATGCACTTTCTCTAACTTTTTTTGAGGAATCATTTAATAATGAAGCAAAACTTCTACCAGATACAAATGATGGTGTTTTTTTACCCGTTAAATCCATTAGTGTAGGATAAATATCAATCATTTCTATCGGAGCATCCATTATTTTTTGATTCTTATTAATTCCAGGACCAGATACAATCAAAGGAATACGAGTGCCATTATCAAAAAGTGTTTTTTTCATCCAATGACCATGTTCACCAAGATGGTATCCATGATCGGAAGTAAAAACAATTATGGTATTTTTATCTAATCCTGTTTCTTTTAATTTATCAAGTACCCTTCCTACTTGTGCATCAATAAAAGATGTTGTTGCATAATATGCTTTTTTTATTGTTCTTGCTAAATCTTTATCCAAATCATGTTGCTCAGATTTTGCTGAAGGTCTTACACTTTGAGCAGCAATTTTTGGAATACTATTTAAATAATCATTGGAAACTTCAGGTATTTCAATGTCTTTTGAATCATATAGATCATAATAACTTTTTGGAGCTACATAAGGAGTGTGTGGTCTAAATAAACCAAATGCTAAAAAAAAGTTTTCTCTACTTTTAGCAAACTTATCCAAAAACTCAATGGTTTCGTTAGCTCCAATACCATCAGTTTGTTCTTCATCTGTACCCTCTGCAGCTAACCAGCTTAGAGTTCCACCGTATCGCTGCGGTTTTAAGGTGTTGATTTTATACTCTTCCAGTTTATCTCTCCCATAAGGGTTTACTGTTTGATCCCATGTATAGTTATCATCATTACCTGATGTTCCAATATGTGAAGGATTATGATAATGGAAGATTTTTCCAATTCGAACTGAATGATATTTTTCTTGCCTAAACTTTTGTCCAATTGTTATAACTTCAGGTATAGCTTCCCTTATATTAATTCTTAGTTGTTTAATTTTAGTTTGGTCAGGATATAAACCAGTCATAAATGATGCTCTAGAGGGGCCGCACAAGGGGTACTGCACATGGGCATTTCCAAATAAAACACCATTTTTTGCAAGTCGATCTATATTTGGAGTTTTAATTATTGAGTTACCATATGCTCCAATATCACAATTTAAATCATCCGCAATTATAAAAAGTACATTAAGTTTTGATCTTTGGGAAATTGATTCGGAACTCATCGATAATATAGATAATAATCCTATTAATAAATATTTATAATTTTTCATTTTATTAATTTTACTTTCAGTTAACATTTAAAAAGGGCCTTTATTGTTATTTTTTGATGCATTTTTTGAAGCTCCAGGAAACTCCCCTCTTATTCCATGAAAAGGAGTTTTTAGAGACTCTATAGATTTGTTTAGGTTATTTTTTACATCAACTGAACCTGGTGTAGTTTGGTACCAATTTTTAGTGATTTCATCAGGTTCTGTGTCACCAGTTTCATCTTTCCATTTATTTAATATTACTCTTAAATTATCTATTTTAATCTTAAACAAATTACTATTTATAAGATTTTTCCTTTGAAATGGATCATTTCCTAAATCATAAAACTCCTCTTTTGGTCTTGGATTAATAAATATTTCCTTTTGAATCTCTGTAGTCTCTCCTAGTTGATTCTTTTCAAATAAACTCAGATAGGAGGAACTATTTATTGCATCTAAGGGACCCAGTTGAGCGAACTGACTTCTATTGTTTTCAATATACATGTAATCTTTATCTCTTACCATTCTTTGATGTGATTCATAGTCATGCCAATTATGTTCAGCGAAAGCGTAATTTCTAAACGATTTTTCGGGATTATTCAAAAGGTGTTTAAAACTAATTCCTTGAAAACTTTTCTCGATTTTAATATTTGCATAATCAAGAATTGTTGGTGCTATATCTATTGAACTTGCTAAACTATTTGTATTACCAAGAACCTTTCCTTTTCTATACACAACAATGAACGGAGTCTTAACTCCTTGATCGTTTAATCGTGTTTTACTATGAGGGAAGGGTCTTCCATTATCAGCCATAATTATTATAAATGTATTTTCATAAATATTTTGTTTTTTCAATACTTCGACAACCTTTCCAATTGAATAATCAAACCTTTTAATTTCATCATAATAATTAGCAAAATCTAATCGAGTTGGTTTGTCGTCAATTAAATACTCTGGAGGAGTCAATTTATTAGCTTCATGAGTGCCAGAAAATTCATTTAAACCCCAATCTCTGTGTGCGTCATGTGAAGCATACCATAAGAAAAAAGGTTTATTCATAGGTCTTTCTTCTAGATTACTAACCCATTTATCTTCTCCACCAAGACCTGTGATTTCTCTATCTTCTTGAATTAAATCAAATCCACGTCTAACATAATTACCTAAATGGAATTTTCCTGAGGACACTGTATAGTATCCGTCTTTATTTAGAACTTCAGCAAGACTTAACATATTTAATGGGGGTTCTGTGTGAAGTTCAGGGGCCCCAGTATTATGTGGATATCTTCCTGTCATTATTGAATTCCTACTCGGGCTACATGAACTTGTTGTTAAATACATATTATTAAAGATCATACCCTCTGAAGCAAGGTTATCAATATTTGGAGTCTGAATAAATTCATTTCCATAGCAACCAAAGTCATCCCAACTTATATCATCTGCAAGAAAAATTATGAAATTAGGTTTCTGTGCCACTCTATCAAATTTAGAATTACATGAAAAGAGAAATAATAATAAAAGAAAAAAATTAAAAATTAAAAAGATATATTTTTTCATAGGCACTTTTATTTAATTTAATTATTTGTCCAAAATTGGGATATTCATTATATCAATTACTGCTTTAGTATGGGCTTTTTTTCAAAAATATTTCCATTTTATAACTCATCGATTTAATATTTATTTGAAATTAAATATTACTATTATATTTAAACAAAGAAATCACTTTTATCTATTACGTGTTTTTTTATAAGAACCCTCTAAATTTTATAAGGTAAGTTAAATAAAATGAAGTATTTTTACGAAAACCTAAGTCAATGAAAAAATTTAAATTAGAAGAAATTGCTAATTTTATATCAGGCGAAATACACTATAAACAAGATTTAACAATAAATGGATTAAATGATCTTAAGAATGCTGAAAAAGGTCAAATTACATTTATTGGCAATTCTAAATTCAAAAAATATTGGGAGGAATCAAAAGCAAGTGCAGCTATTGTAAATGATTGTATCAAAATAGACACAAGTGATAAACCAATAATTTTTGTTAAAGATGCTGATATTGCTATGGGTAAACTACTTGAAGTTTTTTCACCAAAAAATGTCCCAGTCTTTGATCAAGATATTCATCCTTCAGCTGTAATACATACCTCTGCGATTTTATCAAAAAATGTTAAAATAGGACCGTTTTGTTACATAGGAAAAGATGTTAGTATCGGAGAAGGGAGTATTCTTTACCCTAATGTCAGTATTTTTGATAATAGTCTAATAGGAAATAATTGTGTTTTTTGGTCAGGCACTGTAATTAGGGAAAATTCAATCATTGGCAACTCTTGTATTTTTCATAACAATGTAAGTATTGGTGCCGATGGTTTTGGATACAGACCCTCCCCTGAGGGAAAAGGTCTAGTGAAAATTCATCATATTGGTAATGTAGTTATTGGAAATAATGTAGAAATTGGAGCAAATACGTGTGTTGATAAAGCTACCTTTGATAGCACAGTGATTGGCGATGGGTGTAAAATTGATAATCTAGTTCAAATCGCTCATAATAGTGTAATGGGAAAATATTGCTTAATGGCCGGTAATTCCGGTTTAGCTGGAAGTGTTACTCTGGGTGATGGTGTCATGATAGGTGGAAGTGCCTCAGTAAAAGAACATACAAAAATAGGATCAGGCGCTAGTGTTGGCGCAGGTTCAGGTGTTATATCTGATGTAGCTCAGGGAACTACAGTATTAGGTTATCCGGCAGCTGAGTACAGAGAGATGTTAAAACAGTGGGTTGCAATAAAGAAACTAGTAAAAAATTAATTTATAAACATAATCTTAAGTGGATAGAGAAAAAATTATATCAGAATTCCTTAAAAACTTTAAACCAAAGGAAGAACAAAGTTGGAAAAGCTGTTATTTTTTCGCTTACAATTTAAAAAAAGAACATAATATTGATGTGAAATTAGTTGAAGGAATATCTAGAATAAAAAAAATTGATTATTGGATTGTAAACATACAAGGTACAGACTTAGATATACATGCAAGAGCTATTGGAGAAAAAGAAGACTTTATTGATAATCCAGAGCTAACATGGACACTGGAGGAGTTTGAAAGAGACAACTTTTAATCAAATGGCTTACGAGAAGGTAAAAGGGTAAGATAAGTAATTAAAATATGGCACAAATATTAGGAGTCAAAAAAAAATATTTTATACTCTTTTTTTACCATATATATACTCTTTTAGATGGTTCTAAATACATAGAATCTCCCACTTTAACATTAAATGCAGAATAAAATTCATCCATATTTTTTAGAGGTTGATTCCCTCTATTGTAACCTGGAGAATGTGGATCAGACTTAATTTGATTTCTTAAAGATTGTTCTCTAATGTTAGATCTCCAAGATCTTGCATAAGCAATAAAAAATCGCTGTTTAGGGGAATAACCATCAATCTTATCAGGTTCACCATATTTATCATGATGTATCTCAAGAGCATCAAAAGCAGCATGAACTCCACCTAAATCACCAATATTTTCTCCTAAAGTAAATTTACCGTTAATAAAAACATCTGGTAAAACTTCAATTGCGCTATATTGTTCAGCGAGCATATCTCCTAAACTATTAAATTCCTGAAGATCATTTTCAGACCACCAATTAATTAAATTTCCATTTGCATCAAAGTCAGCACCACTATCATCAAAACCATGAGATATTTCATGACCTATTACTGCACCTATTGCTCCATAATTTACAGCTGCGTCGGCGTTGTAATTAAAAAATGGAGGTTGTAAAATAGCTGCTGGAAATCCGATTTCGTTAAATAGTGGGCTATAATAAGCATTAACTGTTTGGGGAGACATAAACCATTTAGATTTATCCACCGGTTTGTCAAGATCTGATAAATCATCTTGTAGATAAAACTTTCTAATTTTTCTAAATGCATCAAAATACGATTTAGTTGAATTTCCAGAAATATCCAATTTAGAAAAGTCTTCCCATTTATCTGGATAACCAACTTTATACTTTATCTTTTCTAATTTTTCAAAAGCTTTTAATTTTGTTGATTCATCCATCCAATTTAATTTTTCTATTCTCTTCCTATAAGCAATTACTAAATTATCCACCAGTTCTACAATTTGTTTTTTAGCTTTTGGAGGGAATTTTTTTGCTACATATAGTTTACCTAATGGCTCAGGAAGATAAGAATTAACTACTCTCATGGAACTTTGATCAAAAGGCTCTTGCTTTTTTGCACCCCTTAATGTTTTGCTATAAAAATCCCAATTTGCTCGATCCATTTCAGTTGTAAGTATACTTGCTGAGGCATCAATTAAGCACCACAAAACGTAATCTTTCAAGTGATCTACTTGATTGTTTTCAAGTATTTTATCTAAACTTTTAATATAATCTAAATCATCAATAATCAAACTCTTTAAATTATCAATTCCCATATTCTTAAAATATTGAATCCAATTTATATTTTTAGATAGTATTGATAATTGCTTAATAGATCTTGGATTATATATTTTTCTAGGATCTCTACTTTCAACTTTATCCATGGTTTCCTGAGCGATTTGCTTTTCAATTGACACAACATTAATTGATTTAGAAATTGCATCCTGACTTTTAAAACCAGCTAGGGTAAACATACGAGCTATATGTTTTTGGTATTTAGAGATTATTTTTTTAGAATCATCATCATTATTAACATAATAATCCCTTTGAAGACCTAATTGACCCGAGGACAAATAGAGAGAATTCTTATTACTATCTTTTAAATCTGAAAAAACTGAAAAACTTATAAATGGTTTAGATCCAAGTCCCAAATTTAAAAAGTCCTCCATAATTTTTTGAAAGTCATTAATTGATGAAGTTTGATTAATCCTATCAATAAACGGGTTAATAGGATCAACCCCAATTTGATTTCTAGATATGGTATCTTTTATCAAATTAAACAACAAAACAGCTTTTGCTTCATCTGAATCAGCCTTTAAATTCCTATCAGATGCACTGGCATTTAAAATTGAGAGTAAATCTTTTGCGGTATTTTCTCTTAAAACTCCTGTAACTCCCCATCTGGTTTTATCATCTGGAATTGGGTTATTTTCTATCCATTCGGAATTTACAAAATTATAAAAATCATCCTGAGGTCTAAACTTTTCACTAAGTAGATTTGTATCAATTGCTGGAGGAACTTTATCTCTATGATCACATGAAAAAATTATGAATAAGAATAAGAATACGAGTGAAATTTTAGTTTTCATTTGGTTTATTTATATTGAAATATTTACTTATTTCTCTTTAAAAAGAATTACAAATATACTACCAAAAATTGAATGAATTAAACTGGAAATTGCAGAAGGAATTGCAGTAGATGGGTTTAAAAAGTTTTCTTTTGCTAAAACAACTCCTAGACCAGAGTTTTGCATACCCACTTCTATAGATATTGTTTTGGAGATCGTCTTATTTTTTGTGATAAAAAAAGAAAAAATAAAACCAAAAATAAATCCAAAAAAATGTAATATCATTAATGAAATCAACAAATCTACTCCAGAATCTACAATTATATCTTTTCCTTGACCTATAATACTTGCGACGATTAAACATATTAAAATAATAGCCATTGGAGGTGCAAATGGAATAATCAGTTTTGTTGATTTTGGTAGTAAAAAATTTAATAAAATACCTATGGTGATTGGTATTAATACAACTTTGATTGTGCTAACAAATAAACCAAAGGAATTAACTTCTAAGTAGGTACCTGAATATATCGAGGTTAAAGCAGGAGTGATAATAATTGCTAATAACGTTGAAACTGTAGTCATAACAACTGATAAAGATAAGTTTGTATTGGCTAAATAAACTATTACGTTAGATGCTGTTCCTCCTGGGCAACAAGACACCAAAATAAGTCCTACAGCAAAAAAAGTAGGTAAATCAAAAATTTTTGCCAAGGACCAACCCAAAAAGGGCATAAGCGTAAATTGCAATATTAGACCAATTATTATCCAATATGGTGTGCTTAAGGTTTCCTTAAAATCTTCAATTTTTAAAGTTAAACCCATGCCTAGCATAATTCCTGCAAGACCATATGTAATCATTTCTCCTGAAAACCAGGTAAATATATTTGGATTATAGAGTGAAACGGCTGAAAAAACTATTACCCAAAATGGAAAAAATCGAGTTATATAATTTAATTTCTCCATGCTATAATTTATTTTTCAATTTTAAAATCTTTAAGGATTTGAGTAGGTTCAATTATATTATAATCCTTCCAAAAACCAGGATCATACTCTAAGACCTTGGTTGGAAGATCCATTTCCTTTTCCTTAACATTGTTAAAATCAGATTTAGATAAAGTAGAGTCGCTCAAAACAATATATTGAATTTTAGTTTGATTGCTTGCATTAAAATTTATTTGCATTTTTAGTTGATTTTGCTTTCTCCTACCCTTAACATTTTTATTTTTTTCAATTATTTTTAGTGGTCTATCTAATCCAAAAAAGGTCTTATATGAATTACTGAAATAGTAAAGATAATATTTACCACTACTATTTTTTTTGAAAATTCTTGTTCCATAATTATTGTCTAACTTAAAAGAAACACCTAGTAAGTTAAAATCTCTAATCAATTTTGTGTTTTGATAATCATATCGGATTAATGCATAATCATCAGCATGGATATGAATTGTTCCCTTATATTTTGCTTTTGAAGAAACAGGAAAAAAATTGATTATGTAAACTGGCTCATATCCAATATAACCTATACCTAAAAGATTAAATTTAAATTTTCTTGGATTTTTAAAAATTTCAAAATCCAATTGTTTTCGCTTTTTTAAATAATTATTTGTAAAATTCTTGATTACATTTCTATTAGATTCATTAAAACCTTTTATGTCTTCTTTTTTTGATTGTTCTATTTTATTTAATTGATCAGAATTAGTTGAATCAATAGATCTGAAATTTACACCATCTGCCTCAATGTCAACAGGAAAAATACCAGATCTAAATTTAAAATATGAATCAGGTTTCATTCTTAAATCAACAATTGGTTGAATTTTTTCTTCTATAGTTTGAATAGTTATTTCTCCCTCTTTATTTCTCAACTCTAATGATTTAACAATATTAATTTTTTGAATTTCAGGATCTGGATTACCATAAAAATCTGAAATAGCTTCGAAATAGGAATTATTTTTTTTAGGTATTGAATTAGCAACACTATCAAATAGAATCTGATCAAACTCTTTAATTGAGGAATTTTTTATTTTTATTTTAAATTCAGATATTTCACTCATATTCGTTACTCTACGAAAAATTCTTTTTTTTCTGTAACTGTAATCGTATACATTGACAACATTATTCTTAACATTTTTTAATATTTCGCCAACAGTTAATTGCTTTCGATTTTGAACAGTAACAGCCTCTAAATCAATTGATTTCGGAGATAATAAAAAAATAAAATTATCTATTTTTGATTTACTTATAATAGAAGATTTGATTGTAGAATAACCTAATGAAGATATGTAGATAGAATCATTTTTGGTAAACGGTGAGTTCTTAAAAACTTTAAAATATCCATCTTCATTTGTAATAGTATTAGAGTTAAAATTTGTAATTATTGTTGCAAATTGAATTGGATTAAGGTTAAGGCTGTCTAATACCTTGCCAGAAATCTCTTGTGAACTGGCATTAATAGAAATTAAAAAAAAGATAAAGAATAGGATTTTTTTGACCTTCATGATTCAAAAATATCATACAAATATATAAAGGAATCATATTTTAAGACTACATTGCGATTCAAATTTTACATTATGAGTATACTAGAATTAAAAAATCTTTCCAAAACCTATCCCAATGGTGTAAAAGCTTTACATAATATTTCAATCAAGATCTCGAGTGGAATGTTTGGTCTTCTTGGACCAAATGGAGCTGGAAAATCTTCAATGATGAGGACGATTGCAACACTTCAAGATCCAGATGAAGGATCTATTTTTTTTGATAAGCTTAATGTTTTACAAAATAGTAAAGAATTCAGAAAAAATCTGGGATATTTACCCCAAGAATTCGGAGTTTATCCAAGAATTTCAGCAGAACAATTGCTGGATCATATTGCAACACTGAAGGGGATTACTAACAAATCAGAAAGAAAAAATTTAGTGAGTCATTTACTTCAGAAAGTGAATTTATATAATAAAAGAAATAAAAACGTAAAGGGTTTTTCTGGAGGAATGAAGCAAAGAATCGGAATTGCACAAGCTTTAATTGGAAATCCAAAAGTTTTAATAGTTGATGAACCTACAGCAGGATTAGACCCAGGGGAAAGAAATAGATTCTACGATTTAATTTCTGATATTGGAGAAAATGTAATTGTTATTCTGTCCACCCATATTGTTGATGATGTAAGAGAATTATGTACTCAAATGGCAATAATGAATGATGGACAAATAGTTTTTAACGGATCTCCTGATGAAGGTATTAATTCACTAAAAGGAAAAGTTTATGAAAAACAAATCGCAAGGTCAGAATTAAAGAACTATAAAGAAAAATATAACGTGATTTCAAATAAACTAATAGGTGGTAAACCAGTAATTCATGTTCTGAGTGAAAAACTTCCAGACAAAACCTTTAAAAAAATTGAACCCTCTCTTGAAGATGTTTTTTTCACTAATATCCAGGGGTAACAATATTAATTATGTTTAAAAACTTCTTCTTTTCGGAATTAAAATACAGTTTAAAGCAACCGATGTCTTATTTGTTTTTTCTAATTGTTTTCTTATTAGTTTTTGCAGCTAATGTAACAAATGATGTAACAATCGGAGGTTCTCTTGGAAATGTTTACAGAAATGCTCCACATATTATAACTATATATTCAATTATTCTTTCTTTAAATGGTTTGCTATTTGCTGCAGCTTTCTTTAACAACTCAGCACTAAGAGATCATAAAAATAATTTTCAAGACATAATTTATTCTACTCCTATAGATAAATTTGGATATTATTTAGGCAAGTTTTTTGCATCATTATTTCTATCCACAATTCCGTTAACTGCTGTATTTTTTGGAATAATCATTGGTTCAAAAATTGCCCCCTTAATGGGGTGGATAGAAGCTGATAGGTTTGGTCCATTTTACCTTGATACTTTCATAAATAACTACTTCATATTTATTTTACCCAATATGTTTATTGGAGGAACAATAATCTATTCATTGGCTCAAGAATTTAAAAATACAATGGTATCATTTGTTGGAGCAATGTTAATTCTTGTTGGTTACATAATAGCCGGACAGCTGTCCTCTGATATTGATAATGAAACAATTGCCGCTTTAGTTGATGTATTTGGAATTGAAGCATATAATGTAACTTCAAAATATTATACTCCACTTGAAAAAAACACCCTTAGCCCTTCTTTAATTGGGCTTCTATTATACAATAGACTAATCTGGATTGGAATTGCCTCAGTTATTTTATTTATTTCATATAAAAGATTCAGTTTTACATCAAAAAATAGTAAAAAAAATAAGGTAATTAATGAGGATTTAGTTATAAGTTCATCTTTTATAACTTCCGAAAGACCACATATAAAAAAAATTAATAATTCAAATTTATCTGATTTTAAAAGTTTTTTTAAAATTAACATGATAAGTATATACAAACACGTTACATTCAAAATCCTGTTTGTATTCAGTATTATTCAGCTAATTGCCAGTCTTGTCACTGGATATGAATATCTCGGCTTGAAATCTTATCCATTAACATATTTTATGGTGGATCAAATAAGTGGGTCTTCCGGTCTTTTTATTATAATAATCTTAGTTTTTTTTAGTGGTGAATTAGTATGGAGAGATAGAGATGTTCAATTAAATGAAGTAATTGATTCCACTGCTCATTCAACATTAATTCCACTTTTTTCTAAAACACTATCTCTATTTTCCTTATCTATCGTACTTCATTTTATTCTAGTAATTATAGCTGTTGTCTATCAGCTGATAATGGGATATACGGAAATTGACTTATCCTTGTATTTTTTAGACTATTTATATAATTTATTTCCCGTTTATTTAACGATGTGTACAACTTTAGTTGCAATACAAGTAATCGTTAACCATAAATACCTTGCATATATGATTTCTATTATAGTTTTGTTGCTGATAGATATTATTCTTTTGATTCTTGATGTCAACTCAAATATGTTGTCAATAGGATCCTCACCATATATGATATATTCAGATTTAAATGGCTTCGGACCCAGTAATAAAGGAGTTTTTTGGTTTAGTTTATATTGGGTTTTATTTGGTTTATTATTTCTCATGTTATCTGCAACAGTATGGAACAGAGGGTCGAAAAAGTCTCTTAAAGAGAGACTAAGAGGGATTAATGTTAATACAGGTAAATCATACTTGATTATTGTATCAATAGTCGGTTTTTTATTTATTCTTACCGCATCATTTGTTTTTTATAATACACAAGTTTTAAATCCTTACAAATCAAGTGATGAATCAGAAAAAACAGCTGTTTCTTATGAAAAAAAATATAAAAAATATAAAGATTTACCATTTCCTAAAATTAAAAACGCAGAGTATAATATTAATCTTTTCCCAAAAATAAAAAAGGCAGATGTGTTGGTATATTTAACACTTGTTAATGAAAACAAAATAGCAATTGATAGTATATTACTAAATACAAATAAACAATGGGATCTTAATTTTGATTTTCCAAATGCATCCATAATCAGTAAAGATGAAATAAATGGAGTTCATTTTTATGGTATTGATCCTCCTATGCTACCTGGAGACACATTAATTTTAAAAATAGAAAATACATATGAAACAAAAGGGTTCTCAAATGGAGGTGAAACTACTAGTATAGTAAAAAATGGATCTTTTTTAAATAATGAAGAGATTCTTCCCAGCATTGGATATGATTCAAACAAGGAAATTAACGATAAAAATAAAAGAAAAAAACTAGGTCTTCCGCTAAAAGACAGAATGCCTGAATTGGAAATTAACTGTAAGTTAAATTGTTACGAAAACTATGGTTCAAGAGGGTTTTCTGACTTTATAAATGTTGAAACAACTATATCCACTAGTTCCGATCAAACAGCAATTGCACCTGGAACACTTATCAAGGAGTGGAAAGAAAATAATAGAAACTATTTTAAATATAAAATTGATCACCCCTCGCTAAATTTTTATTCATTTATTTCTGCTAATTATAAGGTTGCAAAGAGAAAATGGAAAGATGTCGATATTGAAATTTATTACGATAGCAAACATTCTGTTAATATCAAAATGATGTTAGATGCAGTGGAAAACTCTTTAATATATTATACAGAAAACTTTGGCCCTTATTATCACAAGCAGGCAAGAATAATTGAATTTCCTAGGTTTTCGACATTTGCCCAAGCTTTCCCAGGAACTATGCCATACTCTGAATCATTTGGATTTATAATTGATTTAGAGGACGAGGAAGAAAATAATGTAATAGAAGCAGTAATTGCTCATGAAATGGCACATCAGTGGTGGGCGCACCAGGTTATTGGTGCTAACATGCAAGGGGCAACATTATTAAGTGAATCTTTTTCCGAGTACTCTGCATTAATGACAATGAAAAAAAGAGTAAAAAATCCAATGAAAATGAGAGAATTTCTAAAGTATGATCATGATAGATATTTAAGAGGTAGGTCTTTGGAATTAGAAAAAGAACTTCCTCTTTATAAAGTTGAAAACCAACAATATATTCATTATGGAAAAGGTAGTGTCATTTTATATGCACTTCAGGATTACATAGGTGAGGATAAAGTAAACACTGCATTAAGAGAATTTTTAGATAAATATAAATATAAAACCCCATATCCTACCTCATTGAATTTCCTAGAAATTTTAGAACCAAAAATACCTGATTCACTCAAGTATCTGATTGATGATTGGTTCAAAGAAATTACTTTGTATGACAACAGATTAAAAAATGCAGTAGCCAAAAAATTAGACAATGGTAAATATGAAATTGATCTTGAAGTTGAAGTTTCAAAGATTAAATCAGATTCAATTGGAAATGAAAGTAAGGTAAGTCTTAATGAGTGGATTGACATTGGAATTTTTTCAGATGAGGAAGAAGAAAATTTAGTTTACCAAAAAAGAGTAAAAATAACTGACTCAATAATGAATTTTAGTTTTATAACGGATAGTGTTCCATTGAAGGCTGCAATAGATCCAAGACATATTTTAATTGACAGGGTCTATTCTGATAACACAAAATCAATTTTATTTGATTAAATGATTTTTCCAATACTTTTTATTAATTTTAATTTGTAAATAAAACATTTATGAAAGCACATACAACAAGCCTAGTGAATGCAATCACCCTTATATCTATGGGTACATGGGGATATATAGATTCTGATTCAAAAGCGATCACCGCATTAATTCCTGTAATTATTGGTGTAATACTGTTATTAATTAATAGTGGAGTAAAAAAAGAAAATAAAATAATTGCTCATGTTGCTGTTTTACTTACCTTAGTTGTACTACTGGGGCTCATAATGCCACTGAAAGGTTCAATTGAAAGAGATAATTCAATGGGAATTGTCAGAGTGGTTATAATGCTTATTACATCTGCTCTAGCCCTTGTATCATTTATCCAAAGCTTTATCAAAGTAAGAAAAGAAAGAAATAGCAAATAAATATTATTTTATTTTTCATTATTAAGAATAATTCTAAATAAATTTTGTATTTATAAATTCGCATGTTATATTTGACGAATATTTATTTAGATTAATTAAAAATAATGAAAATCAAAAAATTTCTAAGTTTATTTGCAATTACAATTCTTCTTGTTGGTTGTACTAAAGAAGAAGTTGTTAAAACTGTATTCCAAGATGTTCCTGGAGATACAGTTACAGTAACAGTACCTGGTCCAACTGTAACAGTTGTTGATACAGTAACTGTTAATTTTCCACCTCCGGAGTATTCTTTTACGAGAAATGGAAAATCTACTGTTTTTTACACTGGTCAAACCACTAGACTAGGTCAAGCTGATGCATTGAAAAGTGCCATGAATGACGTCTCCTCAACAGAGGCAGGAATTTTAGATATGTTTGATAATGGTGAAGGTTTTTCGGATGCAACATTGAATGGGACTGGCAAAAAAGTTGGTAACAAAACAGGTGCTAAATCACCCAACACCGCCGTTAATAAAGCTAAATTTGATGGATGGATTAAAGAATTCGTTGACAACGTAATCCCTGCTGTTAACGCATCAACCGATGGTGCTGCTGGAGTTGCCGGATTGGTTTCAGATGCAAGTGGATCTAGAACAAATCTTAAAGCAAATGCAAAAGGACTTGAAATGAATCAAATTTTTAGTAAAGGACTTATTGGAGCATTTAATTTAGATCAAATCATTGGAGAAGGTGGATACCTTTCAAACTCCAAGCTAGATCCTGTTAAAGAAGACAATGATGCGGGTGTTTATGGATACGCAGGAACAGATGATAACGCTGCTGGTGAATTAAATGTAACTAAAATGGAACATTTTTGGGATGAGGGGTTTGGATACCTTTATGGTCAGGATAATCAATTCGCTCCTGAAACTGGAAAAGGATCACTATTAAACTATTACTTGAAGAAAGTTGAGGGTGTTATCCCAGGTATTTCAAAAACTATTTATGATGCATTTATTCTTGGAAGAGCTGCAATAGTTACAAAAAACTATACACTTCGAGACGAACAGGCAAAAATTGTAAAAGTAGAGTTATCTAAAGTTATTGGGGACAGAGCTGAATATTATCTCAGCTCAGCTGCTGACAAACTTGCTGCTGGTGAAATGGCTTCCTATCTGCATGCTTTATCCGAAGGATATGGATTGATATTTAGTCTTCAATATACCCAGGATGCTGATGGTAATCCTTACATGAGCTATGATGAAGTTAATGCTATGCTTGCTGAACTGGAAGCTGGAAATGGATTTTGGGACAGAACTGAGGCTGAACTAGATACAATAGCTGCAAAAGTTAAAGCTGCTACTGGTCTTTAATATATAAATTGATAATAAGCATACACGTTATCTTTCTTTGTTAATTGAAATGATGGCAAATAAAATATCAACATAGTTTTGAAAAAAAAACCTCAGATATTATATTTGTCATCATTTATTTAGACTAATTAAAATTTATAAAAAATTTTTTTTATGAAAAATAAAATATTCTTATATGCACTTATGGTGGTAATTTTATCTTGTTCTAAAGGCTCTGATGACTCAAGCGTGTATCAAGAAGTTACCCAAAACCAAACAACCCCCCCACCCGCCACTACCCCGACAAACACAAATACATCCGGTTCCTCTTCAACTACTCCCGATCCAACATTTGATAGAAGTGCAATGCTTGTATTTTGGGCAGATCAAATTATCATTCCAGCTCAAAAAAAATTCAAAGAAGATTTGGAATCTTTAAACAATTCAATTGAAAACTTCGTATCAAGTGTAAATGAAGATAACTTTAAAATTATTAAAGATAATTGGTTAATAGCATATAAATCCTGGCAATATATAGAGATGTTTGATATTGGTAAAGCAGAAGAAATCAATTTTTCACCTCGAATGAATATTTACCCCGTTAATACTGAGAGAACTGACTTAAATATCTCAAATAGAGTTGATGATATCTCAAATCCAAATAATTTCAGCTCACAAGGTTTTCCAGCTCTAGACTACCTTCTTCATGGTATTGCATCAAGTGAAAGCGATATTTTAGACATATACCTCGCTGTTGATAACTCATTTGAGATCAATAATCACTTAAAATATCTCAAACTTGTCTCAAATCAAATGCTAGAACTAACAAATATTGTAATTAATGATTGGGAAAATTCATACAGAGACACCTTTGTATCATCAACTGAAAATACTGCTACATCTAGTATCAATATGATGACAAACGATTTTATCTATTACTATGAAAAAAGATTTAGAGCAAATAAAATAGGGATTCCAGCAGGAGTTTTTTCAGGAGGCACACTACCTGACCGTGTTGAGGCATTTTTCAAAAAATCTGTTTCCAAAACCTTAGCAATTGATGCAATAGATGCAATTACTAATTTTTTTAATGGAGTTTCATTTGATAATAACACTTCTGAATCGGGTCTAAGTGTTAAAGATTATGTAGAGTTTTTAGAGACTAAAAAAAACGATTCACCTTTAGGAGACTTAATAACCGATCAATTTGAATTATCAAAAACAGGTCTAGGGGAATTAAATGATGATTTCACTTTACAACTTGATGAGAATAAATTAAAGATGCTCGAAGTATATGATAAAATTCAAGCCGCAGTTGTTTTGATGAAAGTTGATATGTTACAGGCATTAAACATTAATGTTGACTACGTGGATGCAGATGGTGATTAGAGATATTTTAGTACTTATATTTTTTAATTAAAATAAAATTTTGATATTCCATTTTATCAGAAATTATTTAAAAACCAGATATGTTGATGCAGCACCTCTAGCTGTTTTTAGAATCTCTTTTGGTTTATTGATGTTTATTAGTATCATAAGGTTCTGGTATAAGGGATGGATTAAAACTTTATATATAGATCCAAGTTTTCATTTTTCATATTTTGGATTTAGCTGGGTTAAAGTTTTAGGTGATTATACCTATTTAATTTTTATAATATGTTCCCTGGCATCTGTATTTATAGCCATAGGTTATAAATATAAATATTCAATCATTGTTTTCTTCCTTTCATTTACCTATATAGAACTGATGGATAAAACTACTTATTTGAATCACTATTATTTTATTAGCTCAATAAGTTTTTTAATGTGTTTTTTACCATTAAATGCGATTTATTCTATTGACTCTAAATTTGGAAAAAAATTCCATCAAGTACCAAAATGGACTATTGACAGTATTAAGTTTTTTATTTGTATTGTATACTTTTATGCTGGTTTAGCAAAAATAAACTCAGATTGGCTTCTGGAAGCAATGCCCCTTTCAATTTGGCTTCCATCAAAATATGATTTACCAGTTATCGGAGAAAACTTAATGCAAAAACAATGGGTACATTACTTTATGAGTTGGGGAGGAATGTTCTATGATTTATTGATACCTTTTTTATTAATATATAGTAGAACGCGAATTATTGGATTTATATTGGTTGTTTTTTTTCATTTGTTTACTGCTGTTCTGTTTCCAATTGGTATGTTTCCATACATTATGATAGTAGGTTCTTTGATATTTTTTGATAACAGAACACAACACAAAATTTTAAATATTTATAAAAGTGTAACAACATATTTTTCAAATATATTATTCAAAGAGCAAAATAAGAAAAAGAATGAGACTTACTTTAAGAGCCCTTTAATAAGTAGAGCTAATCTTTTAATTGTATTTGTTTTTTTCCTACTCCAATTAACAATTCCATTAAGACATATATTTTATCCAGGTGAGTTGTTTTGGAATGAACAAGGCTACAGGTTTTCTTGGCGAGTTATGCTTATTGAAAAAAGAGGATATTCTAACTTCAAAATAGTAGACAGTATATCCAAAAAATATTTTTATGTTCAAAATGATGATTTTCTTACTTCATATCAAGAAAAACAAATGAGCTTTCAGCCAGACTTTATATTAGAATACGCACATTATCTTGGAGATCATTTTACTAGTCAAGGACACCAAAATGTACAGGTTTTTGTTGATAGTTATGTTGCCCTTAATGGCAGGTCAAGTGAAAGGTTCATTGACCCAAGCGTTAATTTATACGGAATAAAGGAGTCTTTTAAACATAAAAGCTGGATAATACCATTTAGTGATGAAATCAAGGGTTTTTAAAATAATATTTTTAATATTTCTGTTTAACCTTGACACCGTTCATTGTCAATATTCAGTCAAAATAACAATAAATAGCGCGGATAATGAATTTATCAATGAGCCTATTGAAATATATACCGAAGAGAGTGGTTTAATAAAAACAGCTATATTAGGCGAACCATTTGAAATAATTACTGAAAATAACTATCCATTAAAGCTTATTTTAATTTCAATTAACTATCCTGTCGTTGAAAAAGTTATTGATTCATCTTCGACGAGGGAAATTATAATCACTTTACCATCACGAACTCAAAAACTAACTGAAGTTGTTGTGAATGCCAGAAAAAAAAGGGTATTCGAACTAAGAAGATTAAAAGATTTTGAGGGAACATCGATTTACTCGGGAAAAAAATCAGAAGTAATAAGTTTAAACGAATCAATGGCAAATTTAGCTACAAATAACGCAAGACAAATTTATAGTCAAGTAGTAGGTTTAAATATTTTTCAAAATGATGATGCGGGATTACAATTAAATATTGGAGGAAGAGGACTTGATCCAAACAGAACTTCAAATTTTAATACACGTCAAAATGGATATGACATTAGTGCTGATGTTTTGGGCTATCCTGAGAGTTATTATAGTCCTCCGGCTGAGGCTGTTGAGGAAATTCAAATATTGCGAGGAGCTGCGTCTTTACAATATGGAACACAATTTGGTGGATTAGTTAATTTTATTTTAAAAAAACCAAATAAATACAAACCATTTGAAATAATTACACGAAACACCCTTGGTTCCTATGGGCTTTACACAAATTTTACAAGCCTTAGCTTGAATAATAATAAAAATAAGACCTATGCATTTTTTAATTATAAATCTGGAAATGGATTTAGAAAAAACTCAGAATTTAATTCATTCAACTTGTACCTATTAAATGAATATCAAATAAATGAAAAATCTATTATTAGTGGTGAAATAACTTATTTAAATTACTTAGCTAAACAAGGAGGTGGACTAACTGACGATATGTTTAATGAAAATCCATACCAGAGTAACAGATCAAGAAATTGGTTTGAAATCGATTGGTTTTTATACAGTCTACAATTCAAACATAATTTTTCAAAAAACTCTATTTTATCAGCAAACTTTTTTGGTTTAAATGCAAAAAGGAACGCTCTTGGTTTTAGAACCAATAGAGTAAGTCAGATAGACTCATTTGAAGAAAGAGATCTAATAAAGGGCGATTTTAATAACTATGGAATTGAGGTCCGACTACTAAATAACTATAAAATCATAAATAAAGACGCAACATGGGTAATTGGAACAAAATATTACAATTCAAATACTTCATCAATCCAAGGACCTGGGTCAAATGGATCTGATGCAGACTTTGAGTTAAGAACAACAGAATTTCCATTTTACAATTTCCAATCAAATTACATATATCCAAATAAAAACTTTGCTTTATTTGCAGAAAACATTTTTTATATAAATCAAAAACTATCAATAACTCCAGGTATAAGACATGAGTACATTAAGACTGAAAGCCAGGGTAGTTACAAAAAAACAAACAGAGATGCAGCAGGGAATGTAATATTTGATGAAACAATTGATAATAATGAGGTTAGAAAAAGAAATTTTATTCTTTTAGGATTAGGAGCAAGTTATAAGTTAATAAATGGTCAAGAGTTTTATTTAAACGTATCTGAAAACTATCGTTCTGTAACTTTTGCTGATATAAGTATTTTTAATCCTGCATTCTCTATAAACCCAAATATATCTGATGAAACAGGTTATACATTTGATATTGGATTTAGGGGGTTGTTAAAAAATTATATATCATTTGATATAAGTTCTTTTCTTTTGTCCTATAACAATAGGATTGGTTTTGTTCAGAGGGCATTTCAAGATGGTAGTGTTAAAACTGAAAGAGGAAACGTAGGAAATGCAAGAATACTTGGAATAGAAACATTAATTGATTTCAACTTAGTAAAATTATTATTTAAAAATGACATAAATAATCATAGTTTTAATTATTTCATTAATTTATCATCAATAAATTCTAAATATACTCGTTCAGAAGAACCGGGAGTTACTGGAAACATGGTTGAATATGTTCCAAAATTAAATTTAAAAACAGGAAGCAAATATGGTTACAAGAATTTTATGATTAATTTTCAATACACATACCTTTCTGATCAGTTTACCGATTCATCAAATGCCGTGAAAAGTAATTTAAGTGGAGTAATTGGAATGATTCCAGCTTATGACATATTTGATCTTTCTATTTCTTATGGATTAAATAGATTCAAAATTGAATCGGGATTCAATAATTTACTCAATAAAAGTTATTTCTCAAGAAGAGCAACTGGTTATCCTGGACCAGGGTTAATTCCCTCAGCACCAAGAACCTTTTATTTTACCATTCAATATAAATTTTAGTGAAATATTATATGGATAATTATTAAACTAATTAACATAATTACACCAAAATTTCTAATATTTTTTGATCCAAAAATGATTAATTTATTCAATGAGGTGAGACTTTCCAAATTAAAAACAAAAGAAATACTGAGTCCGGTTACTACAGAAAAAAAAGCTCTTAAAAAGTAGTTTATTTCTGGAAAATAAAATTGTATTAAAATATTCATTGGCAATGTTAAAATAAATCCAATAAAAACCGGCTTCAATTTTGGCCTAATTAATATTAATGCAGAGCATATTAATACTACAATTCCACAATTAATGTAATACCTAATTTCGTTCAATTTATGAGTGAATGCAAGTGATGGATTGTCAAATTTTATATATAAAAGAACAAGACCCATTGTTAATGCAGAAATTAAGCTTACGAAAATTGCTTTTCTACCTGATTGAATTTTTTCATAATCACTAGAATTTTTATTAATATAAACTGAATATATATCAGTCGACCACAAAGTTGCTATTGAATTAAAAGTAGAATCAACAGTACTCATTAATGAAGCAAAAAGTGAACATAGAATTACCCCCTTTAAACCAGAAGGTAGGTAGTTATTTACTAGATATGGAAATGCCATATCAGGATCAGAAAGAGGTTTATCAAGTATATTGAATAGAGCAATCCCAGGTATGATAATAATAATTGCCATGAAGTATTTTAAAAGTCCACCAACTAATAATCCTGTTTGAGCATGTTTTAAATTTTTTGCGGCTATTGATCTTTGCATAATTGTTTGATTTGCACACCAATAATTTATATTCAAGAAAAACAATCCAAACATATGTGTCCACGGTAATGTATCGTGACTAGCAGGCAAATGTAACTTCATTTTTTCTGGGGATTGAAGATATAATTCACTCCATCCACCTAGGTGATGGATTGAAACAAATAAAACAATTATTCCTCCTGCTATTAGAATAATAAATTGAATAACATCTGTTTTAACAACAGCACTAAGACCCCCAAAATAAGTGTAAATAGCAGAAAAAACTCCTAACACCATAATCAGAGTAGCTATTCTTGAGGTTCTTTCATTACTAATAAAAATAAGTAAGTCACCAAAAACAACATCAGCTGCATAAGCTCCCCAAAATAGTGCTGCTCCAAGAGTAATTGTAGAAAATAAAATAATATTAAATAAAGAATAAAAAAGAGCAAGATTCTTTCCCAATCTTATCTTAATAAACTCAGATATTGTTGTGATTTTATTTTTTAAAAAAATGGGAATAAAAAAAAATGTAGCTAACAATATTCCTTGAACTGCATTGATCTCTAAACTTGCTTGTGCCAATCCATATAAATATGCTGAACCCATCATGCCTAGAAATTGATATCCTTGAACGTTTGTAGCAATCGTTGACAAGGCAATTGAGGGCCATCTCAGATTTCTTCCACTCAAGAAATATTCTTCGCTTGTTAAATTTTTATATATATTTCCCTTTATTGCAATAATAAATATTAACAAAAAATAACCTACGACAATTATTAAATCAATCATTAATTTCTTTTACCTAATCCAAGTGGAGATGTTGGGAAATTTTTTGGTTTCCTTCTAAGTATCTGAGGCAGAGAAATATTATCGATCCTTGGTAGAACATATTTAGCAAAATAATCAATCTCTTTATTATGAGGATATCCAGATAAAATAAATGATTTGATTCCGATCTTCATATACTCTTTAAGTTTACTATAAACCTGATCAGGATCACCAACTATTGCAGCTCCACAACCTGATCTGGCAATACCGATACCTGTCCATAAATTATCCTCCACAAAATATTCATCATCAGCATTGTATCTTAAATTACTTTGGAGAGAAACACCGAGTGATTTTGAATCAAGTGCTCTATTTCTGATTTCATCGCCACTTTTTATATCAATCTTGGAAATAATTTTTTTTGCATATGCTCTTGCTTGGGATTCAGATTCCCTAACAATTACATGAATACGAAGACCAAACTCCAGAGATCGATTATACTTATTTGCTTTTACTTTCAAGTTTTCTATTTGTGTACGTAAATTATTAATAGTATCAGGCCACATAAGATAAACATCACAATGTTTTGCACACAAATCTGTGCCATAAGGAGAGTATCCTCCAAAATAAAGTAATGGCCCCCCGTTATGTTGAAAAGTTTTTACTGGATCAGATGGAAGTTCAATTGAATAAAATTCACCTTTAAAATTTATAAATTCCTTTGTCCATCCCTGCTTTAAAATTTGTATTACTTCATCAGATCTTTTATAACGCAATTCTGATGACAAAGATGTTCCTGGTAAATCAGATGAAATAATATTTAAAGTCAATCTACCTTCCAAAATATGATCAAGAGTAGCTATTGCTCTACCTAACATTGGTGGATGAACTTCACCACATCTAATTGCAGTTAGGAGATTGATATTTTTAGTTAATGGAGCAATAGCTGAGGTGAATGTCATTGTATCCTGACCAACCTGATATGAGGATGGGCAAAGTATATTACTATAACCCAATATATCTGCCTTTTTAACAATATCCGATGTGTTTTTCCAATTACTTTTGTAGTTTAAATCATGAAATCCAATAAATTCGTCATCACCATTACACAAAGGAGCAAACCAAGAAACTTCCGCTTTATTTGGATTATTTTTATCAAAACTTTCCATATAATATATTTACTGAAGTGCTTTTTTATATTCAATTAAACATCTCTCCCGAGCAAATTTATGATCTACTAGAGGAGGACAGTAATTATTAGAATCCGCAAACTCAGGAACCCACTTTTTAATATATTTAAATTCTTTATCGAATTTTTTAATTTGCTCATATGGATTAAATATTCTAAAATAAGGAGCTGCATCGACACCACAACCCGAGACCCACTGCCAATTTCCAATATTACTTGATTGTTCATAGTCCAATAATTTTTTTGCAAAATATGCTTCTCCCCACCTCCAATCAATTAAAAGATGTTTACATAAAAAACTTCCTGTTATCATTCTTAATCTGTTATGCATAAAACCTGTCTGATTAAGCTCCCTCATTCCAGCATCTATAATCGGATACCCTGTTAATCCATTGCACCACTTTTCAAACTCTGATTTATTATTTCTCCAGTTAATCTTATCATATTTAGACTTGAAACTTTCAGTCAAAGTATTTGGGAAATGCCACAAAATCTGCATAAAAAACTCTCTCCATATTAATTCCTTTAAATATGTCTTGTTTTTCTCTTGGTTTGCATTGTTAACTAATTTTCTAATACTAATTAGTCCAAATCTCAGATATGCCCCTACTCTACTAGTATTATCCAGGTAAGGATAATTCCTTGTCATTTCATATTCACTTATCAAAATTGAAGTCAATTTATTTTTTGGAATTTTAATTTTTGATCTTGAAAAACCAATATCTTCAAGCTTTAAATTAGTTGCATGTATTGGGGATTTAAAATTTTTTAAGAATTTCTCCGAAGGATAAAATTTATTTTCTTGGCTATTGTATTTCTCAATCCATTTTTTTGAATAAGGTGTATAAACTTTATATGGTAATCCATCGTCTTTAACAATATCACTTTTTTCAAAAATTACCTGATCTTTATATGATTCTACACCGATATTATTTGATTTAAAAAACTCGAAAACTTTTAAATCTCTTTCAATTGCATATGGTTCATAGTCATGATTGTAAACAATCCTTTTAACAGAATATTTTTTAATTAAATCTTTAAAAATGTCAATAGGGTTTCCGTGAAAAAATAATATTTTACTATTTAATTTTTTTATTTTGTTGTTTAGATAAACTAATCTATCAAAAATAAGTGTTATTCGCGGGTCATACTCGTCAAGCTCATCTATTATATTTATATCAAAAATAAAAACAGGAATAACACTTTTAGATGATTTTAATGCTTCATATAGACCATAATTATCATCAAACCTCAAATCTCTTCTAAACCAGAAAATGGTACTACCTATCATCTATCATTAAATTAAAAATTAACAACAAGTAAATCTAAAAGAATAAATTCAATTAAATATTTAAATAGATGATTTTATATGGAATTAGCTAGAATTTCATTTCTTGTTTCTGCATAAGAGGATGAAATTTCATTTTGGACAACTTCATTGGAATCTTCATTAAACTTTTTTACAATTTTTAATGACATTTCGCTGTAATCAAATTGATCATTTTTTA
>MDSW01019473.1_pt1 | contig 146766 bp, 116 predicted proteins | sample 811171 | NCBI WGS metagenome assembly MDSW01 (sample SAMN05326641, study PRJNA326480) | marine metagenome | isolation source: seawater | place: Atlantic Ocean: North West | collected 2012 | reverse complement strand
TCTGCTTCACGAACTTTTTGTACAATAACCTGTTTGGCAGTCTGGGCAGCAATGCGGCCGAATTCAATGGACTCGATGGGCTCTTCCCAGGTATCCCCGATGTTCAGGGATTTGTCCACGTCATGGGCTTCTTCCAGCGTCAAATGACGACCGGGAAATTCAAAATCCTCATCCGCAACCACATGCCAGAGACGATAGGTATCGTAGTCACCTGTAACTCGATCAATGTTGACGCGAATTTCCACGTCATCGGAAGGGAATCGTTTTTTAGTGGCCGTTGCCAGCGCCAATTCAACCGCGCCGAAGATTACGTCTTTATCAACGCCTTTTTCGTTAGATACGGTGTCCGCTACCAAAAGTATTTCTTTGCTCATCTCACTGCCTCACCCTGAGACTGCGTCCGATAGATATCCATCAGTACGTTAGTCAAATATTGGGACCAGGTTTGCCTTATCAATTTGGTTGATGGAAACGGTGAGCTGCTGGTTATCCACTTGAAAAGTGAGCACATCATCTTTCGCTTCCAACAGCTTACCGGTGAAATTTCTCATGCCGTTTACGGCCATTTGCAAACGCACCTTGATCAGTTCGCCCTGGTACATTGCAAACTGGTCAAAGTTGAAAAGGGGTCTGTCCATACCTGGAGAAGACACTTCCAGGTTGTATTCTCCATTGATGGGATCTTCCACATCCAGCACACCACTGACCTGATGCGAGGCTGCTTCGCAATTATCAATGGTCACACCGTCTTCCGAATCTATGTATACGCGCAAAATGGAATGTTTGCCCTGTGACAGATATTCGATGCCCCACAGCTCCATCCCTACAGCGTTGACCGCCGGCTCCAACATTTCTTTCAAAGATTCGATTCGTTTTGAAGACACGTAGTATTGAACTCTATCTTTATGTCACAAACAAAAAGTGGGCACCACGGCCCACAACTGGTTGGCTTGCCGCAGGTGTTACACCGTTGCCCAACCAACATTTTTCCTAACAAAAAGCCCCTAAAAGTAGGGGCTTTCAAAATTCGTACTCGTTAGCTCCGCTTGCGTGCCACCTAACACCTTAAGGTGATCACCCAATCCTATCGGCTGCGCATTATAGCAATGATTGAAGCGCCGCTTCAACTACAACGACCTGAGCACAAATGATCCGATAGAACTTCGAAGTCGCTGCCCGCACCTGGTCAGGTCTGGTAATTCCTGATCAGGTGCGGGAGCTTAGGATTGGTAGCGGGGGCTGGATTTGAACCAACGACCTTCGGGTTATGAGCCCGACGAGCTACCAGGCTGCTCCACCCCGCATCGACAAGACGCGCATCTTAGAGACTTTATTTTAACCTGTCAACAGGTTGTCACAAATAAAGATGTTTATCTAAGTGCTGGTAAACTAAAAGAATTTAAAAAGCCTGCTCTACGCAGGCTACTTACCAATTTGTTGGTGCCGAAGGCCGGACTTGAACCGGCACGACCGTTAGGCCACTACCCCCTCAAGATAGCGTGTCTACCAATTTCACCACTTCGGCGGGGAGGCATAATTTAACGGATAACGCATTTGCGTTCCAGCCCAATTACGCCGTAAATCTTAAATTACTCTACCGGGGCAACCGGAGTCGATTCTGGCGCTTCAGATTCGGCCTTATCCACCGCCGCATCGCCTGCTTCAGCCGCTGCTTGCGGTGCCGCGGGCACGTCACCGGTGGTTTCCGCCGGCTCTTCCTGATACTGAGGAACATCAGTCTCGATCACCTGCTCTACTGCCGCTTCCGGCTCCGAGGTAAAGTCAAACTCACCACCACTGGCTTTTTCCCGGGCGATATAGGCCAGCGCCACGCAGATAACAAAAAATATCGCTGCCAGCAACCACGAAGACTTGGTGAGGAAATTACCACTACCGGCACTGCCAAACACGGTTTGCGATGCGCCACCACCAAAGGAAGCACCGGCATCGGCACCTTTACCTTGCTGAATCAGCACCAGGCCAATCAGAGCAAGGGCCACACACACCAGCACAATCAATAAAACGGTTTCAAAATTCTCAATCATCTCGATTTCCTAATTACTCTGCCGCATGGCAGATAGCCAAAAACGCTTCGGCATCAAGGGAGGCACCACCGATCAAACCACCATCAATGTCTGGGCAGGCGAACAACTCCGCCGCATTCGCCGCTTTCACACTGCCTCCGTATAAAATAGGCAGTTTGTCTGCGACGGCCCCGTCCACCGCTGCGAGCCGCTTGCGTAATGTCTCGTGCACTTCCTGCGCCTGCTGCGGAGATGCTGTACGGCCGGTACCAATAGCCCAAACCGGCTCGTAAGCCAGGATTGCCTTGCTGAAGGCTATTACCCCCGCAGCGTCCACAACGGCCATCAACTGCTCTTCGACCACCTGCGCGGTGGTGCCAGCCTCACGCTGCTCAAGGGTTTCACCCACACATAAAATCGGGGTGAGCCCGGCATCAATCACCGCCATGAATTTGGCAGCAATCTGTTCATTTTGTTCACTAAACAGCGCCCTGCGTTCAGAGTGCCCAAGAATCACATGGCTACAGCCGAATTCCTGAAGCATACCCACCGAGACTTCGCCGGTATAGGCCCCTGCAGGATACTGACTGGCATTCTGTGCCCCCCACTGGATGGCACTGCCACTCAGTTCGTCCGCCACCAAACCCAGGAAGGGGAAAGGTGCACACACCACCACGCTGGCTCGACCTGGATTCAGGCCTTGCTTCAACCCCTGTAACAGGGCAGTCACGGTGGATTTGGAACCGTTCATTTTCCAGTTGCCCGCAACCACAGGTGTACGCATCGCTCAACTGCCTCCATTTTTACGAGGCGGCAATGGTAGCGAAGAAGATGTCAACATACAAGAATGGGGTTACGCGCCGATCACTTCCTCGACCGCATCGGCTATCTGGCGGCACAATCCCGCCACTTCGTCCGCATCATCCCCTTCCACCATGACCCGAATCAAGGGTTCGGTACCGGAAGGACGCAGCAGGACCCGGCCACGCCCGGAAAGCTGTGACTCCACGGTCTTGACCGCATCCTGAACCTGGGGAATGGATACCACTTCCTGCTTTTCGGGCAACCGAACATTGATCATGGTTTGCGGCAGCTTGGTCATTCCGGAGCGCAACTCAGCCAGGGCCTTGCCCTGCGCCACCATGGCTGCCAGAACCTGCAGGGCAGACACGATGCCGTCCCCGGTGGTGGTCTTGTCCAGGCACACGATGTGACCGGAAGACTCACCGCCCAACTGCCAGTCATTCTGCTTGAGCAATTCCATGACGTAGCGATCACCCACTTTGGCCCGCACAAAATCCACACCCAAAGACTGCAGTGCCAACTCCAGACCGTAATTGCTCATCAGCGTGCCCACGACACCACCCTGCAGGGAGCGGTCCAACTGGCGGCCACTGGCAATGATGAACAGCAGTTCATCGCCATCCACCAACTCCCCTTCGGCATCCACCATCAACACCCGATCGCCATCACCGTCGAACGCAATCCCCATATCCGCGCGCAGCTCCAGTACTTTTTCCTGCAGGGCCTGGGGATGGGTGGAGCCGCAGTTCTGATTAATATTCAATCCATCCGGCTTAACACCAATGGGCACGATTTCAGCACCCAGCTCTTCAAATACGGCCGGCCCGGGCGCATAGGTCGCACCATTGGCACAGTCCACGACGATGCGCAGGCCATGCAGGGACAAATGCCTGGGAAAGGTGCTTTTACAGAATTCGATGTAGCGACCCCTGGCATCCTCAAGCTTTTTGGTTTTGCCAATCCGGTCAGAAGGCACCGTATCCATTTTCCGGCCCAACTGGGATTCAATGGCCAGCTCCACCTCATCGGGCAGTTTTTTTCCTTCCGTGCAGAAAAACTTGATGCCATTATCGTAATAGGGGTTATGGGACGCACTGATGACAATGCCGGCGGCAGCCCGGTAGGTGCGCGTCAGATAGGCGATGGCCGGTGTTGGCATGGGCCCCAGCAACATGACGTCCACACCGGATGCCGATAGCCCCGCCTCGAGGGCGGATTCAAACATATAACCGGAAATCCGGGTGTCCTTTCCAATCAGGATCCGCTGACGTCCCTCTCCCTGGGCGAACACTTTGCCTGCGGCCCACCCCAATTTGAGCATAAACTCCGGGGTGATGGCCCCTTCACCGACCTTGCCCCTTATGCCATCGGTTCCAAAATACTGTTTGCTCATCACGCTTCCTTAATTTTTCTGAACATTCAAATCACTATCAGGCGGATTCCAGCACAGCGGACCATACTTTCAACGCATCCACCGTCGGAGCAACATCGTGCACCCGCACAATCGCCGCACCGGACTGCACTGCAATCAGTGCCGCCGCCACACTGCCGTGCAGTCGCTCGGCTACCGGCTTATCCAAGACGGCCCCAATCATGCTCTTGCGGGACATCCCCACCAACATCGGGCACTCCAGTTTTGTAAACTGATCCAGATGTTTGAGCAGGGATAAATTATGCTGCAGCGTTTTACCAAACCCGAAACCGGGATCCAAGACAATACGTTCAGGTGCAATGCCTGCGGAACCACAGGCTTCCAGCCGGGCCTGCAAATAAGTGTAGACGTCATTCAACACGTCCTGGTAGAGGGGGTTATTCTGCATCGATTCCGGCTGCCCCTGCATGTGCATTAGGCAGACCGGCAATGCTGTATTTTTCACACATTCCAGTGCCCCGGGGCGCTCCAGTGCACGCACATCATTAATCATCCCGGCCCCCGCCGCGGCTGCTTCGCGCATGACCGCAGGTGTGCTGGTGTCCACCGAGACAACCGCATCAATTGCGCCGGCCAATGCCTCAATCACGGGCACTACCCGGTCCAGCTCTTCCTGCTCGGAAACCGGTGCCGCTCCGGGGCGCGTGGACTCCCCACCAATGTCGATAATGGCAGCCCCCTGCTCAACCATCAGCCGCGCCTGGGCCAAAGCCTCATCTTTGCAGAAGAAGCGACCGCCGTCGGAAAAGGAATCAGGAGTAACATTGAGAACACCCATCACCACAGGACGGGATAAATCCAAAAAACGGCCTCCACATTGGAGACCGTTTTCGGGCGAAGCTGGTCTGTGCATTCGCTTATCTGGGCATTAGTGAGTGTTAGCCGGATCACCAATGGAGCCGGTGTTGGAATCGTCATTTTTACCGGAAGCGGATGTATCCACTGCCTGGTTACCGCCGCTGGGGCCATCATTGGAATCGTTCCAGCCTTTCGGCGGACGCGGCTTTCGGCCTTCCATTATATCTTCAATCTGGTCCGCATCGATGGTCTCGTACAACATGAGCGCCTCTGCCATCATGTGCAGCTTATCCATGTTTTCATCGAGAATGCTCTTCGCCCTGTTATAGCAGTCATCAATGATCTTACGGACCTCTACATCGATTTCCTTGGCGGTCTGACCGGATACCATTTTGCGTTGCGTGTACTGACGACCGAGGAACACTTCCCCTTCGTCCTCTTCATAACTCAGGGGGCCCATTTTTTCGGACAAACCCCATTTGGTAACCATATTGCGCGCAATCTCGGTTGCACGGTGGATGTCATTGGATGCACCGGTGGTGACGCCATCCCGGCCCAGAGTGATTTCCTCTGCAATGCGGCCACCGAACAAGGAACAAACCATGCTTTCCAGGGCCCGCTTGCTCTGACTGTATTTATCCTCTTCCGGCAAATACATGGTGACACCCAGGGCACGCCCACGGGGAATGACGCTGACTTTGTACACCGGATCATGCTCGGGCACCAGACGCCCGACAATGGCATGCCCTGCTTCGTGGTAGGCCGTATTGAGCTTTTCTTTCTCGGACATCACCATGCTCTTGCGCTCGGCACCCATCAGGATCTTGTCCTTGGCTTTCTCAAACTCGGCCATCTCCACTACCCGCTTGCTGGCGCGGGCGGCAAACAGGGCAGCCTCATTCACCAGGTTGGCCAAGTCGGCACCGGAGAAACCGGGGGTACCACGGGCAATGGCTTTAGGTTCCACATCGTCTCCCAGCGGCACTTTGCGCATGTGTACTTTCAAAATCTGCTCACGGCCACGAATGTCCGGCGCGGACACCACCACCTGGCGATCGAATCGACCGGGGCGCAACAAGGCTGAATCCAGTACATCCGGTCGGTTGGTGGCGGCAATCACAATGACACCGTCATTGGGTTCAAAACCATCCATTTCCACCAGCAACTGGTTCAGGGTTTGCTCACGCTCGTCGTGACCTCCACCCAGACCGGCACCACGGGAACGGCCCACGGCGTCGATCTCGTCGATAAAGACGATGCAAGGTGCCTGCTTTTTAGCCTGCTCGAACATGTCCCGCACCCGGGATGCACCCACCCCAACGAACATTTCAACGAAGTCGGAGCCGGATATGGTAAAGAAAGGCACCTTGGCTTCTCCGGCAATGGCTTTCGCCAGCAGGGTTTTACCTGTACCGGGAGGGCCCACCATCAGCACGCCACGGGGTATTTTACCGCCAAGCCGCTGGAACTTGCCTGGGTCCCGCAGGAACTCAACCAATTCCTGGACTTCATCCTTGGCTTCGTCGCAGCCTGCGACATCGGCAAAGGTGGTCTTGATTTGATCTTCGCTCAACAATCGGGCGCGGCTCTTGCCGAATGTCATGGGGCCGCCGCGGCCGCCGCCGCCGCCCTGCATTTGACGCATAAAGAACATGAAAATGGCAACAATCAACAGAATGGGGAAACAGGCCACCAGCAACTGAGCCCAGAGGCTTTGTTTTTCAGGCGCGCGGCCCTCAATGGCGACATTGTTTTCCAGCAACATGGGCATCAGATCGATGTCCGCAATGGCGGGCAGTACGGTCTCGAATTTCTCATTGGTTACTGTTCGCCCGGCTACGGTGGAGCCATCAATGACGACCTTATCCACCTGACCCGATTGCACGTATTCGACAAATTGCGAATACGGAATGGTCTGAGAACTGGTATTGGCGCTGAAATTATTAAAAACCGAAAGCAGAACAATTGCGATCACAACCCACAAAATGAGGTTTTTTGCCATATCGTTCAAGGGTTTACCCTCTCTTTTCATTCGCCGGACGACGCCGGACGAGAATACTTATTACTGCGTTTAATGAACTACATTACTACACAATAGACGCTTACACCATCTTTCGCCGGAAACAGATCACGATCCTCGAAAGCCCTTGCCCAATAGATAAACCTCCTTGGATCGAGGCCTGGAAGCCGCGGGTTTTCGGGTGATGACCTTAGCGAAATTCTGCTGCAAATCCTTGCGATATTCCTGCGAACCTTCACCCTGAAAAACTTTGACCAGAAAATCTCCGTTTTTCTTCAAAACCTGTTTCACCATATCCAGAGCCAACTCCCCCAGATACATCGCCCGCGGTTGATCCACCGCGTTCACTCCACTCATATTGGGGGCCATGTCGCAAATTACAAGGTCCACCGGGCGTTTTCCCACTAATTCAAGCAGTTGCTGGTACACGGCATCCTCCCGGAAGTCTCCCTGAAGAAACTTAACCCCGGGAATGGGGTCCATCTCCAGAATATCAGAAGCAATCACCAGGCCATGATCCCCCACCAACCTGGCCGCCATCTGGCTCCAGCCCCCGGGCGCCGCGCCCAGGTCGAGCACCGTCATACCTGGCTTTATCAGGGCATCTTTATCGTTGATTTCCAATAACTTATAGACTGCACGAGAGCGCCAGCCCTCGTCTTTGGCCCGCTGCACATAAACATCATCAAAATGTTCACGCAGCCATTTTCCGCTGGTTTTGGAACGCGACAAACTTCACCTCTGGGTTCAATACAGTGCAGAACCGCCTATTTTGCCCGATGGGCACTTGCACTGCGAATTTTTTGGTGTCCGGCCCCGGACTACTCTACAATACGCGCCCGGTGACTCTCAGGCAGGTATTCTCAGCATGGCTTTGACCCAAGATCAGAAAAAAACGCTTTCGCAAATTGGCCCACCATTTGAAGCCAGTGGTTCTGGTGTCCGAAAATGGCCTGTCCGAGGGAGTAATGAATGAGCTGGACCGAGCACTGGAAGATCACGAGTTGATCAAAATTCGGGTCAATACCATGGATCGGGAGGATAAGGTGGCCATCATTAACGAGATCTGCGCCCAATGCGGAGCGGAGCTGGCTCAGGTGATCGGCAAAATGGCCGTGTTGTACCGGCCCGCCAAAAAGCAGAACCCCAAACTTTCCAATCTGGTTCGACTGCAACAGCAATAACGCCGGCTTCCAAAGTTTTTGCACAATTTGTGGATATACTGGGACAAAAGCGACTCTCAATGATCCGGTATGTCCATTCACAAGAAATTATTGCTCACCTTCATCGTCTTCAGTGGTGTACTGATCATCAGCATGGCATTGCTGGTAAAGTGGAGTTTTCAGTATAACTTTCGCGCCTATGTAAAAGAGCAGAACTTGTCCCGTCTGCAGGAGGGCGCCCTGCGTCTGGCGGACTACTATGCACAACACGGCAATTGGAACAGCCTGCAGAATGATCCGCCACAGTTGCGACAATTGATGCGCCGCCCCTCACCCCTTTCAGGTCCGCCCGGGCCACCCCTTCCTGACGAATACAGCACCAGCGCGCCGCCGCCTGCCAAGTCCATGCGTCTTTTCTTTCTCCTGGACGCTGAACACCGGTTGCTGTTGGGCAAAGCGCCGCAACACATCCAGCCCCACCAGCTGGCCCCCATTACTGTGGGTGGCCAACCTGTGGGTTATCTTGGTTACGACCTGGACCGGCGCGTACTCAGCCACATGGACGAACGCTTCGCCCAACGGCAGGGGCGGCAGTTGCTGCTGATTTCCATCACCGGCATTATTCTGTCGCTGTTGTTCGCCTGGCCCCTGTCCCGCTTTCTGGTGGCCAGGCTGGATCAGTTGGGCCAGCAGATTCATCATCTGAGCGAAGGCCGATACGATGCGCGCGTGGCATTGAGTGGTGAGGATGAGTTATCCCGTTTAGGAACACACCTGAATCACCTGGCACTGACACTGCAACAGACGGAACAATCCCGCCGCAAGTGGGTGGCGGATATTTCCCACGAGCTGCGCACGCCACTGGCCACTTTGCGGGCACAGCTGGAAGCCATTGAAGATGGGGTGCACACCTACAATGAGCGCACCCACCAGCGCCTGGTACAGCAAACCCAACGCCTGCAGCAACTGGTGGAGGATCTCTACCAGCTGTCCCTGGCGGATGTAGGTGCGTTGCAGTACCGAAAGCAGCCCTGTGATCCCATTGCCCTGGTGCAAGACTGTGTTGAGGAGTTCCGGGACGCGTTTGCCAAAGCCGGCATCACTTTGGACACCGATATCAGGCTCACGCCCGGCCTGCGCCTGTTGGCAGATCCGCAACGCCTGCATCAACTACTGTGCAATCTGTTGGAAAACAGCCTGCGCTACACCCACCCCCCCGGCGCAGCCTTTATTCGCGCCCACCAGGACCACGATCAATTAATTATCTCCGTGGAGGACACTTCACCAGGGGTTTCAGAGGTGCAACTGAATCATCTGTTTGAGCGCTTTTATCGCGGCGAAAGCTCCCGCAACCGGGAAACCGGCGGTGCCGGCCTTGGACTGAACCTGTGCCGCAGCATCGTGGAGGCCCACGCTGGCAGCATCAGCGCCAGCGCCAGCCGCCTGGGCGGGCTTGCGGTAACGGTAACATTACCCGTGAGGACAGCATGACCAGAGTGTTGATCGTTGAGGACGAAAAAGATCTGGCCGATCTGCTGACCGATTATCTGCAGCACCATCAGATCGATTCACAACAGGTTGCCGATGGCAACCACGTCATAGAATGCTTTCTGGATTACCAACCGGACCTGATTCTGCTGGATCTGATGCTGCCCAATAAAGATGGGCTGACACTGTGTAAAGAGATCCGCGCGCAAAGCCAGGTGCCGATTATTATGGTAACGGCGAAAGTGGAGGAGATTGACCGCCTGCTTGGCCTGGAGCTGGGGGCTGACGACTACATTTGCAAGCCTTACAGCCCACGGGAAGTGGTGGCCCGTATCAAAGCCGTCCTGCGGCGTTCAACCACGATTTCTCCACCGCCGGAGGCAAGCCACGGGCCTTTGGTGATGGACCCTGATTCATTGAGTGCCCAACTCTTTGGCGCACCATTGACACTCACCAGCGTAGAATTCAGGTTACTGCAAACCCTGAGCGAACACCCGCACCGTATTTTCAGCCGCGACCAACTGATGGACCGCATGTACCAGGACCGTCGTGTGGTCAATGACCGCACCATCGATTCCCATATCAACAAACTGCGCAAAAAACTCAGTGTTGCCTGTCCTCACTGTGAGGTCGTTCATTCCGTATACGGTGTCGGCTACAAATTTGAACTTCCACAATCTTTGGATAATTGATGTGATTTTTCTGCATCATGCTTCGCAATACTGTATTGGAAACCAAACACACCAGGAGCAAATCAATGAGAACCCTTATCGCACTTATCATCAGCACCGTCATAGCCATTCCGGTATTGGCCATGCCTCCGGGCGACGGCAGCCAAATGCTCAAAGGCATGACCCGGCAACTGAATTTAACCGATGAACAACAGGCTCAGGTAAAGGCCATTCTGGAATCCAAAAAAGCGGAAATGGAGGCCATTCGGGCGCAGATGCAAACATTGCACGCGCAGACCAACGCTGAAATCAAAACCGTGCTGAATCCAGAACAAATCAAAAAGTTCGAAACAATGCAGGAAAAACGCAGGGAGCGCTTCGAAAATAAACGCGAACACCATGAACGCGGCTATCAGAAATAAGAACAGAAGCCACGTTCAGCCGACTTCTTAACCTGCTTTACGCCGCGCACTGCGGCGTTTTTTTATTCCCGGCTACGTCTAACGGCAAAATAGGCCAGGCCGGATAACGCCTGCACCACCGCCACCGCATTCGCCATTGCTCCCACTGCGGGAACATGCAGGCTCGCCAACATTCCCAGAGCGCTCAGACCAACCGGCATCAGCGCACACCACTGCATCCATGATACGGCAACCTGAGCGCGCTGCATCCACAACAAAACCAGCAAGACCAGGGTCAGCCCGGATACCGTCAACCACTGCATTTTGTATACGGCCAATGGCACGCCAGCGGGCACCTGACTGTCATAAAATGGCAGCCATACCAGCACGAACAACCAGACGGCCCCAAGCAACAGGACTTCTATTGCCTGCAGCAGAAAGCGCGGTGTTAAATCGCGCTCCCCTGATTGCGGTGCTTGCGGTTGGAGTGGGATTTTCTGCATGGAACACGCACAAAGAAAAGGGCGGTTACCCGCCCTTTTCTTATATGTGCTTTACCTTGATTATCTCGTACACCACAGTTCCCCCGGGTGTGTCGACAGCGACTTCATCCCCTTCCATTTTACCGATGAGGCCACGGGCAATGGGCGAGTTAACCGACAGTTTCCCCTGTTTGATATCCGCCTCGTCATCACCGACCACCTGGAAGGTCTTCTCCTGATCTTTATCCACATCATACAGATCAACGGTGACACCAAAGATCACCTTACCACTGTTGTCGATCTTGGAGATGTCGATGATCTGGGCATTGCCCAACTTACCTTCTATCTCCATGATTCGGCCTTCAACAAACCCCTGCTCCTCTCGGGCAGCGTGGTATTCCGCGTTTTCCTTAAGATCGCCGTGCTCACGGGCCTCGGCAATGGCCGCCACGATTCGTGGCCGTTCCACCCGCTTCAGATGATCCAGTTCTTGTCGTAACTTTTCCGCGCCATTCACGGTCATTGGAAATCGATTCATGCTAGTAACTCCGCGTGCAAATCCTGTAATCGTCGAACCACTATCTCCACATCTGAATTCAACGCCGCACAGATGGCCTGCGCGCCAGCGATGGTTGTGGTATAGGCCACTTTATTCTGCAGCGCTTCACGGCGAATATGATAAGAATCCGCCACCGCCTGGGTACCTTCAGTGGTGTTGACGATCAGATCTACATCTTTGTTCTTGATAGCATCCACAATATGCGGACGCCCTTCTTTCACTTTATTGATCTGTTTTACTTCCAGACCGGCGTCTTTGATCATCCGCGCCGTGCCACCGGTGGCCACCAACTTAAAGCCAAGTTCGGTGAGCTGACGGGCCACGTCGACGGCCGCGGGTTTATCGCTCTCACGTACACTGATAAAGACAGTGCCTTTGGTGGGAAGTTTCTCGCCTGCACCCAGGGAAGCCTTACCGAAAGCTTCACCGAACTCATCACCCACGCCCATCACTTCACCGGTGGATTTCATTTCCGGCCCCAGAATCGGATCAACACCCTGGAACTTGGCGAAGGGAAACACGGCCTCTTTAACAAAGTAGTGCTTGGGTACAATTTCGGTGGTGAAACCCTGTTCCTGCAATGAGGTTCCCGCCATACAACGTGCGGCCACTTTTGCCAGGGACACGCCGATACACTTGGATACGAACGGCACGGTACGGGAAGCCCTGGGATTCACTTCCAACACATAAACTTCGTTACGCTTGACCGCAAACTGAACGTTCATCAGCCCCACCACACCCAACTCCAGGGCCATTTTGCGGGACTGCTCACGCATGATGTCCTGCACGTCCTGATTCAGGTTATAGGGAGGCAGCGAACAGGCGGAATCGCCAGAATGCACACCGGCCTGCTCAATATGCTGCATCAAACCACCGATAACCACCTGCTTGCCATCGGATACGGCGTCCATGTCCACTTCGATGGCATCATCCAGAAACCGATCCAGCAACACCGGCGCATCGTTGGATACGCTGACCGCCTCAGTCATATAGCGACGCAGCTCGGATTCCTTATACACAATCTCCATGGCGCGACCACCCAGCACATAGGAAGGACGAACCACCAGCGGATAGCCGATTTCCTCAGCGTAGCGCACGGCTTCTTCCGTGGAGCGGGCCGTTCTGTTGGGCGGCTGGCGCAACTTTAAGCGTTCGATCATCTGCTGGAATCGTTCACGGTCTTCCGCACGGTCAATGGCATCCGGGGTGGTGCCAATGATGGGCACACCGGCCGCTTCCAGATCGCGGGCCAGTTTCAGGGGTGTCTGACCGCCGAACTGGACGATAACCCCTTTCGGCTTTTCCAGATTCACGATGGCCAGCACATCTTCAAGGGTAACCGGCTCGAAGTACAAGCGATCGGAGGTGTCATAATCCGTGGATACTGTTTCGGGATTGCAGTTCACCATAATGGTTTCATAGCCATCATCCCGCATGGCCAGGGCCGCATGCACACAGCAATAATCGAATTCGATGCCCTGACCAATTCGGTTAGGACCACCACCCAGCACCATGATTTTGTCACGGTTACTGGGTTCAGCTTCGCACTCTTCCTCGTAAGTCGAGTACATATACGCAGTGGTGGTCGCAAACTCGGCTGCACAGGTATCGACGCGCTTGTAAACGGGTTTGATGCCCATTTCCTCACGGCGCTTACGCACCTGTTTTTCGGACACACCCAACAGTTTGGACAGACGGGCGTCCGAGAATCCTTTACGTTTCAGTTGCCAGAAGCGGTCTCTGGTCATATCACCGATGGCAGATTTCACCAGCATCAGCTCGTCGCGAATGATGTCCTCGATCTGCACCAGATACCAGGGGTCAATACCGGTGCACTGGTACACTTCATCAATGCTCATGCCGGCCCGGAAGGCATCACCCAGCACCCAGATCCGATTCGGGCCGGGGTTTTTCAGCAGGTTCAGCAGCTGATCCCGCACATCATCGGCTTCCAGATCCAGGTACGGATCAAAACCATCGGCACCCACTTCCAGGCCGCGCAGCGCTTTTTGCATTGACTCCTGGAAGGTGCGGCCGATCGCCATCACTTCGCCCACGGATTTCATCTGAGTGGTAAGCGTGGGGGTGGATTTGACGAACTTTTCAAAATTGAAGCGCGGTATTTTCGTCACCACGTAATCAATGGAAGGCTCAAAAGATGCCGGAGTATTGCCGCCGGTAATGTCGTTTTGCAGCTCATCCAGGGTGTAGCCCACCGCCAGCTTGGCCGCCACCTTGGCAATGGGAAAGCCGGTTGCCTTGGAGGCCAGCGCCGAAGAGCGCGACACCCGCGGGTTCATTTCAATCACCACCAGGCGGCCGGTGTTGGGACACATGCCGAACTGCACGTTGGAACCACCGGTTTCCACGCCGATCTCACGCAGTACAGCCAATGAGGCATCCCGCAGGATCTGGTATTCCTTATCGGTGAGAGTCTGAGCCGGGGCAACGGTGATGGAGTCACCGGTATGAACACCCATGGGATCGAAATTTTCAATGGAACAGACAATGATGCAGTTGTCGTTTTTATCCCGCACCACTTCCATTTCATACTCTTTCCAGCCAATGAGGGATTCATCAATCAGCAATTCATTGGTGGGTGACAAATCCAGGCCACGCTCACAGATTTCCACAAATTCATCGCGGTTATAGGCAATCCCGCCACCGGACCCCCCCATGGTAAAAGAGGGGCGGATAATGCAGGGGAAACCCAGCACATCCAGTACCTGCAGGGCTTCTTCCATACTGTGGGCGATCTGAGCCCGCGGTGTTTCCAGACCAATGGACTTCATGGCTTTATCAAAGCGCTCACGGTCTTCTGCTTTATCGATGGCATCCTGGGTGGCACCGATCAACTCCACACCGAATTGCTCCAGCACACCTTTTTTGGCCAGATCCAGAGCACAGTTCAGTGCTGTTTGCCCACCCATGGTGGGCAGCAGGGCATCGGGGCGCTCCTGCTCGATGACCTTGGCCACGGTTTTCCATTCCACCGGTTCGATATAGGTGGCATCCGCCATGGCGGGATCAGTCATGATTGTGGCCGGGTTGGAATTCACCAGAATGACGCGGAACCCCTCTTCCCGCAGGGCTTTACAGGCTTGCGCGCCGGAGTAGTCAAATTCGCAGGCCTGCCCGATCACAATGGGACCGGCACCCAGAATCAAAATACTTTGTATGTCAGTACGTTTTGGCATTGCATCCTACCGTTGCGTTAATTGGCTTGCTTGGCGCGTTCCTGCATCAGTTCGACAAAATGATCGAACAGAGGTGCAGCATCATGGGGGCCGGGGCTGGCTTCCGGGTGACCCTGAAAACTGAATGCGGGCTTATCTGTGCGATGAATCCCCTGTAGGGAGCCATCGAACAATGAACGATGAGTGGCCCGCAGATTATCAGGCAGGGTATCTTCATCAGCGGCAAAGCCGTGATTCTGGCTGGTGATCAGCACAGTCTTATCATCCAGATTCTGCACCGGGTGATTGGCCCCGTGGTGACCGAATTTCATTTTCACGGTTTTGGCACCACTGGCCAACGCCAACAGCTGATGACCCAGACAGATCCCGAATACCGGTATATCGGTTTCCAGAATCTCTTTGATGGCTTTGATGGCGTAGTCGCAGGGTTCCGGATCACCGGGACCGTTGGATAAAAAGATGCCGTCCGGATTCATGGCCAGCACATCGCTGGCAGGGGTTTGCGCCGGCACCACGGTGAGCTCGCAACCGCGATCCACCAGCATACGCAGAATATTGCGCTTCACCCCGTAGTCATAGGCCACCACCTTGTATTGGCCAGCCTCATGACGGGCATGACCCTTACCCCAGGACCAGGATCCTTCAGCCCAGAAATAGGGTTCGGAAACCGTCACTTCCTTAGCCAAATCCATGCCTTTAAGGCCACCAAAGCCCCGGGCAGCCGCCAGAGCCACCTCTTCATCCACATCACCGGCCATTATGCAGCCGCCCAATGCGCCTTTCTCCCGCAGGATTCGGGTCAGCTTGCGGGTGTCGATATCGGCGATACCCACCACGCCGTTATCACGCAGGTATTCATCCAGATTCTTCTGGCGCCGCCAGTTGCTGGCCATTAACGGCAGGTTCCGGATGATGAGGCCAGCCGCCCAAATCTGGCGGGATTCCTCGTCCTCCTCGGTGACGCCGGTATTGCCAATGTGGGGATAGGTCAGGGTGACCATCTGGCGGGCATAGGATGGGTCGGTCAGGATTTCCTGATAACCGGTCATCGCAGTATTAAAAACTACTTCGCCTACGGATTGCCCGTCGGCTCCAATGGATACACCCCGAAACAGGGTGCCGTCTTCTAGGGCCAAAATGGCTGGTTTGTTCAAGCCAACCTCCATTGCTGGTCGATGCGGGTGCTAAGTTCGATGTTACGGCAACTCGTTCACCAGTTGCAAAAAAGCGGAATAGATTCAAAGAGATCCATCCCGCTTTGTTGATTCTGTTACTGGCTTGATCAGGTGCTTGGTGTGATATGGCGGCTTTTTCACCCTCTGAAAAACGCCAGGCCGAACAAGAGCGGGCTTGATACAGCGAACTGCTAAGCCTTGCTTAAGGTCGGTTGGTGAGTGATTGGATGAAGAACCGCTCCACCATGGAGCTGATCGGGCGCTATTTTATCGAATTGGAGGTATGGCGTCTATTGCTTTGTGGCATTCGGCACACTGCCACACCACCAGATCCCATTTCTGCTGCAATTGACCGCCTGTAACGGGGTTCACCCCTTAACAGCAGGCGGTAGCAGCAGGCAGGCCCGCTTAATACCCGCCGGCTGCAAAGGGGTAAAAGCGCTGTTAGCGCAAACCCAGCACGTCCTGCATATCAAACAAGCCGGGTTCTTTGTCACCCAGCCAGCGGCAGGCCCGCACGGCACCCCGGGCGAAATTCATCCGGCTGGTAGCCTTATGGGTGATTTCAACCCGCTCACCATCGGCCGCAAACATCACCGTGTGCTCGCCAACAATGTCGCCGGCGCGCACCGTGGCAAAACCGATCGTATCCCGATCGCGGGGGCCTTCCTGCCCTTCCCGACCGTACACTGCCACCTTGTTCAAGTCCCGCCCCAGGGTATCGGCTACCACTTCACCCATGCGCAGCGCCGTACCGGAGGGAGCATCCACTTTGTGGCGGTGATGGGCTTCCACCACCTCGATATCCACTTCATCGCCCAACACCCGGGCGGCGATTTCCAACAGCTTGAAGCACAGATTCACCCCCATGCTCATATTGGGAGCAAACATAATGGCGGTTTTGCCCGCCGCTTGCGCCAGCCTGGCCTTTTCCTCATCACTGAGCCCGGTGGTACCAATGGCCATCTTCTTGCCGTGCCGGGCACAGAACTCGGCATTGGCCACCGTGGCAGCCGGCGCCGTAAAATCGATTAACACATCGAAATCATCTTTCACGGCTTCCAGGCTGTCTGCAACCGTGACACCCAGCCTGCCAATGGCCGCCAGCTCCCCGGCATCGGAGCCGATCAGGGAGTTGCCGGGGCGGTCAATGGCGGCGGTGAGGGTGACACCCTCACCTTCGGTGACAGCCTGGATCAGGGCGCGCCCCATGCGGCCCGCTGCGCCGATGACGGCGACTCGTACGTCGGAATTGCTCACGTTGATTCCTTTGTATGGATACTAAATCAGGTTTAATCGTAATCGGCTAGATCGCTACAGGAAGAGAAGATACCTTCCCCAGAACACGCCGTATTCCCAAGCGCAACAGGCGAGAGCCGGCCCGCTTACAACATGTCATCGAAGAAAGACTTCACCCCATCAAACCAACCACTCTTTTTCGGTGACTGGCGGTGACCTTCCTTTTCCAGGCTTTCCTGGAACTGCTTAAGCAGCTCTTTCTGATCCTTCGACAGGTTAACCGGTGTTTCAATGATAACCCGGCACAACAGATCGCCGGCATTGCCACCGCGCACCGGTGTAACGCCTTTGCCCCGCAAACGGAACAATTTACCGGTCTGGGTTTCGGATGGAATTTTCAGTTTTACGCGGCCATCCAAAGTCGGCACTTCCAGCTCACCACCCAAGGCAGCATCGACGAAACTGATGGGCACTTCGGTATAAAGATCCTTGCCTTCACGACGGAAGATGGAATGATCACGCACCGCCACCTGCACATACAGATCACCGGCCGGGCCTCCATTGAGCCCCGCCTCACCCTCACCGGCCAGGCGAATACGGTCGCCGGTATCCACACCCGGGGGAATTTTTACCGACAAGGTTTTGCGCTTTTCTTTACGGCCCTGGCCATGACAATCGGAACAGGGATCCTTGATGATTTTGCCCTGGCCGCGACACGCCGGACAGGTCTGCTGCACCGAGAAAAAGCCCTGTTGCATGCGCACCTGACCCACGCCACCGCAGGTATTACAGGTGACCGGGTTAGTGCCTTTTTTGGCACCGGAACCATCACAGGTATCGCAATGCACCATAGTGGGAACCCGGATCTCAACACTGGTGCCTTTAACCGCCTCTTCCAGATCCAGTTCCAGGGTATAGCGCAAATCCGAGCCGCGGTTGTTGCGGCTGCCACCGCGTCCACCACCACCGCCAAAGATATCCCCGAACACATCTCCGAATATATCGCTGAAGCTGGCGCCGGCGCCGGCACCAGCGTGGAAGCCACCGCCGCCCATGTTGGGATCAACACCGGCATGACCGTATTGGTCATAGGCGGCCTTTTTCTGTTCGTCGGAAAGCACTTCGTAAGCTTCGGTGGCTTCCTTGAATTTCGCCTCCGCCTCTTTGTCGTCCGGGTTACGGTCGGGATGATATTTCATGGCCAGCTTACGATAGGCTTTTTTAATATCCTGCGCACTGGCGCCCTTACTTACCCCGAGTACTTCGTAAAAATCTCTTTTCGACATGCGTTCAGACCAATTAGATGAAATGAATGGTGCGAATTATACCTTTGTCGGAACCGGGTGTCCGACACAAGAGCGCGGAGACAGTGCTCCGCGACCCGATAATGCCGTTGGCAAGAACAGCAGCTGGGGAGCGGCGAACTCACACCGAATTCGCCGCTCCGGTACTGCTTACTTCTTGCTGTCGTCCACTTCTTCGAACTCGGCGTCTACCGCGTCGTCAGCGGAGCCTTTCTCAGCCGCTCCAGCATCCGCCGCCGCGTCAGTGGCTTCAGCGCCACCCTGAGCCTGCTGTTCGGCGTAGAGCCGCTGCGCCAGACCGGAGGAAGCTTCCGTCAGCTCCTTGGTCTTGGCTTCGATGGCGTCCTTGTCATCACCCTTCAGGGCTTCTTCCAGTGCCGTGATGGCGGACTCGATGGCGGTTTTCTCTTCCGGTTGAACTTTGTCAGCGGCATCTTCCAGCGTCTTTTTGGTGGCGTGGATCATGCCATCAGCCTGGTTGCGAACCGTCACCAGCTCTTCGAACTTGCGATCTTCCTCGGCGTGGGATTCTGCATCCCGCACCATTTGATCAATCTCATCATCGCTCAGACCGGAAGAGGCCTTGATCACGATGGACTGCTCTTTGCCGGTGGCCTTGTCCTTCGCGCTGACGTTCAGAATACCGTTGGCATCAATATCGAAGGTAACTTCAATTTGCGGCATGCCCCGCGGTGCCGGCGGAATGTCCGCCAGATCAAAGCGACCCAGTGATTTGTTCTGGGAAGCCTGCTTACGCTCACCCTGGCACACGTGCACGGTTACGGCTGTCTGGTTGTCGTCCGCGGTAGAGAAGATCTGCGATTTCTTGGTCGGAATCGTGGTGTTCTTCTCGATCAGCGGCGTCATCACTCCACCCATGGTTTCAATACCCAGGGTCAGGGGTGTTACGTCCAGCAGCAGTACGTCTTTTACATCTCCGGCCAGTACCGCAGCCTGGATGGAAGCACCCACGGCTACCGCTTCATCCGGGTTTACATCCTTGCGGGGTTCCTTGCCGAAGAAATCTTTTACCTTCTGTTGAACCAGAGGCATACGGGTCTGACCGCCCACAAGAATTACTTCATTGATATCGGACGCTTTCAAACCGGCATCCTTCAATGCGGTTTCGCAGGGCTTCAGGGAATCTTCCACCATTTTCTCAACCAGCGATTCCAGCTTGGCGCGGGTCAACTTGATGTTCAAGTGTTTCGGGCCGGAAGCATCCGCCGTGATGTAAGGCAGGTTCACTTCAGTCTGCTGGCTGGAAGACAACTCGATCTTGGCTTTCTCTGCGGCTTCTTTCAGGCGCTGCAGGGCCAAAGGATCGTTGTGCAGATCGATGCCGGAATCCTTCTGGAAGGTATCCGCTAAATATTCGATCAGGCGCAGGTCGAAATCCTCACCACCCAGGTGGGTGTCACCGTTGGTGGCCAGTACTTCAAACTGGTGCTCGCCATCCACTTCGGCGATTTCGATGATGGAAATATCGAAGGTACCACCACCCAGGTCATAAACCGCCACCACGGAATCACCGCGCTTCTTGTCCATACCGTAAGCCAGTGCGGCGGCGGTAGGCTCGTTGATGATGCGCTTCACATCCAGACCGGCGATACGGCCGGCATCTTTGGTGGCCTGACGCTGACTGTCGTTGAAGTAGGCAGGTACCGTGATCACCGCTTCGGTGACCGCTTCACCCAGATAGTCTTCGGCGGTCTTCTTCATTTTCTTCAGAATTTCCGCAGACACCTGAGGGGGCGCCATCTTTTTGCCGTGGGCTTCCACCCAGGCATCACCATTGTCGGACTTGATGATCTTGAAGGGGGCGCGCTTCAAATCTTTCTGCACTTCGTTGTCAGTGAACTTGCGTCCGATCAGACGCTTCACCGCAAACAAGGTGTTGTGGGGGTTGGTCACCGCCTGACGTTTGGCGGATTGACCCACCAGGATCTCCCCATCTTCGTTGTAGGCAATGATGGAAGGAGTGGTACGATCACCTTCGCTGTTCTCGATAACCTTGGGCTTGTCACCCTCCATTACCGCTACGCACGAGTTGGTTGTACCCAGGTCGATGCCGATAATTTTACCCATTTTAAACTCTCCGCTGCTTTGCTCGATTCAGGCTGTCTAAGCCCTTAACGGTTCTGTAAATGAAACTTTTTTGCCTGAGGGCCGGCCCTTGCATTTGGCCTTACCCCTTGTCTGGTTACCTAGATGGGGGCTTGCCCCACCTTTTCAAGTGCTTATCCTGATAACTTGTCTGAAATTCAGGGCATTTGCCTTACGGCGCCTTTGACACCACCACCATGGCCGGACGCACCAACCGCCCTTTCAACACATAGCCTTTTTGCATCACTGCCATCACGGAATTGGGCTCCATGTCCGGGTTGGGCACCATGGACATGGCCTGGTGAAATTCCGGGTTGAAGGGCTCACCCATGGGATTGAGTTGCTCAATACCGTGCTTGCCCAGGGTATCCACGAACATTTTCAGGGTCAGCTCAACCCCGTCCCGCATGGCCTTGACCGCTTCGTTCTCCAGGTTTTCTGCGGCCTCCAGGGCACGCTCCAGACTGTCGATCACGGGCAGCAAATCGGATGAGAACTTATCCAGCGCGAATTTGTGGGCATTTTCCACGTCCCGCTCTGCGCGGCGACGGATATTCTGCACTTCCGCCTGAGCCCGCATTACAGAATCCGACTGATCGGTGACTTTGGCCTGCAATGCCGCCACCTCTTCCATTAGTGACTCCACGGTCGGAGCTTCCAGATTCTCAACCGGTTCCGTCTGCTGGGCCTCGGTGGCCTGCTCAACGGATGCCTGCTCCACACCCTCCTGCTGAGGCTGCTCTTCATCCTGTGGGCGCGTGGCTTCTTCGTTGGACATACAAATTCTCCAAACAAAACAAAAGGTTATCCAAACCGCTGCGAAATAGCGGCAAGATTCTAACAAAAATTTGAAGGCTATATGGGGGTTAACTGGCGGGCTTCAAGGCCGCCGAGAGAATTTTTGCTGTTAAATCAACCATGGGAATGACTTTCTGGTAGGGCATTCGGGTGGGGCCGATCACCGCCAGCACCCCAAGCACCTCATCCTCGGTGCCATAAGGCGACGAGATCAGGCTGCACTCGTCCAGCATTTCATAGCCGGACTCCTGACCGATGTAAATTTGAATACCATCCGCACTGACACAGTGATCCATAAGATCCAGCAGATCCCGCTTGCGCTGGAAGGCATCGAACAGCTCCCGCAGGCGATCCACGCCCTGCTCATCGGCCATGGCCAGCAGGTTCGACTGGCCGGACACAACGCACTCCGGCTGCCCGCTGGGCTGGAAACTCTGGCCCGCCACCTCAATCACCGTCTGCATCAGGGAATCCATACGCACCTTGTCATCCCGCATGGCGGCCAGCAGCCGATCCCGGATCGCGCCCAGGGGGTTGCCGATAAAGTGCTGATTGAGATAGTTGGCTGCCTGCTGCAATTCAGATTCATTGTAGCGGCGATTGGTGGTAATGATCCGGTTCTGCACCTCGCGATCATTGAGCACCAGGATCACCAGCACCCGCTTGCCTTCCAGCGGCAGAAACTCAACCTGGCGCAGGCTGGACCGATCGCTTTTGGGCACCATCACAATACCCGCCATGGAGGTCAGATCCGACAGCACCTCAGAGGCTTCCTCCATCAATGCCTGGGGGGTTTTATCAGGTAACAGGCGCTGCTTGACCTGATCCACGTTCTCCCGCCCCGGTGAGGACACCGTCAGCATGGTGTCCACAAACATGCGATAACCCAGGGAGGTGGGTACGCGGCCGGCGGAAGTGTGCGGAGAATGGATCAGGCCCCGCTCCTCGAGCTGGGCCATCACATTGCGAATGGTGGCCGGGCTGGCGGAATTGACCATGGACTGGGCAATGGCCTTGGAGCCCACCGGCTCGCCATCGCGGATATAACGCTCCACCAGCGCTTTCAGCACTTCTTCGGCACGATCCACCTTTGGTCGCATCTGGGCCCCGTCACATGATTGAAAATCAGCAGTAATTTTTGATTCTAGCGCGCCTTTGACGATGGCGACAAGCCACCAATTTCCCTATCATGGTGGCACACTCCCAGGATCAACCAGGCGCGATCACGTCCACTATGCTCACACACATCAACATCCGCAATTTTGCCATTGTCGAACAGCTGGATCTGGATATCCCCAACAAACTGACGGTGGTCACCGGTGAAACCGGGGCCGGCAAGTCGATCATGATCGATGCCCTGGGCCTGGCCCTGGGCAATCGCGCCGACTCCGGCTCCGTGCGCCACAGCGCCGACAAGGCGGAAATCCTCGCCACCTTTGATGTCCATAACAATCCGGCCGCCCGCAGCTGGCTGCAAGCGCGGGATCTGGACGCCGACCACGAGTGCATCCTGCGGCGGGTGATTGCCGCCGATGGCCGCAGCCGAGCCTACATCAACGGCACCCCCTCCCCGATCCAGAGCCTGAAAGAACTGGGGGAAATGTTAGTAAGTATTCACGGACAACACGAGCACCAGGCCCTGCTGCGCAGGGATACCCACCGTTTGTTGCTGGACGAGTTTGCCGGGCTCAACCAGCAGGCCAAAGCCGTAGCCGACGCCTTCCGCCATTGGCAAACAGCGCAGCAGGCGTTTGAACACTTCCGTGATCACGCCAAAGAGATGCAGGACCGGGCTGACCTGCTGCGTTTCCAGATCAACGAATTGGATGAGCTGAAACCCGTTGCCGGTGAACTGGCCACGCTGGAGGCAGAACACAAGAAACTGTCCAATGTGGAATCCCTGCTCAGTCGCGGACAACAGGCGCTAACCGGGCTCAGTGAAGGCGACCCCAGCCTGGTGGACCAAACCCACAGTGTCCTGCACCTGTTGAAGGATATGCTGGACGAAGATCCCGGCCTGAAAGAGATGACCGAGCTGGTAGAAAGCGCCCGCATTCAGCTGGATGAGGCCGGTACCAGTCTGCGCCACTACCTCGACAGCCTGGATCTGGACCCGGAACACTACCAGACCCTGGATTCACGCATTGCGGCCTATTTTCACCTGGGACGAAAACATCGGGTTGACCCGCAACAACTGGCCGAACTCTGGCATGAATTGCAAACCGAGCTGGACGCCATTGATGGCGGCGAGGAAAAACTGGCCAAGCTGGAGCAGGCGGCAGAGGCGGCCCGGACGGCATATCTGGCAGCCGCCACCAAGCTGTCAAAAGGGCGCGCCAAGGAAGCCAAAAAACTGGGCAAACTCATTACCGAAAAGGTGCAACCGCTGGGCATGCCGGGGGCCGAATTTCAGGTAGACCTGCAGCCCCTCAGCACCGAACAGTATTCAGCCAACGGCCTGGAAACTGTGGAATTCATTGTCCGCACCAACCCCGGCCAGCCGGCCAAACCGCTCAACAAGGTGGCCTCCGGAGGCGAACTCTCCCGCATCAGCCTGGCTATTCAGGTGGCCTGCGCCGCCAAAACCAATGTGGCAACCCTGGTGTTTGATGAGGTGGACGTGGGCATCGGCGGCGGTGTTGCCCAGATCGTGGGTCAACTATTGCGGGAACTGGGCCACCATAACCAGGTTATGTGCGTCACCCACCTGCCCCAGGTGGCGGCTCAGGGCCACACCCATCTGCACGTAAACAAGCAGACCAGCAAGAACCAGACACACACGGACATTGCAAAGCTGTCACAGGATGAGAAAGTAGCAGAGATTGCCCGGATGCTGGGCGGATTGAAGATTTCAGAACAGACTCTGGCGCATGCCAGGGAGTTGATTGAGGAAAGCCAGGCTTAAGCTTTCCTCTTCACAGAGTGCAATCACCACACTCGTGGCAACACCGGGTAACAGGTGGTTATTTCTTGGGTTTAACGTACAGCACCAGATTGTGATCCACCAGATCGAAACCGTGCTTCTCCGCGATGGCGTGCTGAAGCACTTCGATCTCTTCATCTACAAACTCGATGACCTGACCAGTATCCACACAAACCATATGGTCATGATGATCACCTTTATCCAGCTCAAACACGGCATGACCACCATCAAAGTTCAATCGGCTCACCAACCCGGCACTTTCAAACTGAGTCAGCACCCGGTATACCGTCGCCAGCCCCACATCATCTCCCGCGTCCAACAGGGCCTTATACACATCTTCTGCGCTCATATGGTGGCTGTCGGAGGCTTCCAGAATCTGCAGGATCTTCACGCGCGGCAGGGTAACTTTGAGGCCGGCTTTGCGCAATTCCTGATTTTCATTTGTCATAGGGATCTTTCTTCGTTTTACGGTTTCTAAAGAATCCGCGTTACCTGTATGATGTTCGTTTTTTGCGAAGATAGTGGAAAACCTTACCAGATGCAAAACTTGTTGAACGCTTTCCGCAGCGGCCGGCACGCCGCAACACTGATTCTGCTGGTGGCAACGCTGCTGGCCGGCGGCTGTAGCTCCCTGCGCTTTCCCGGCGTGTTCCGTATTGATGTCGGCCAGGGCAATCTTATCACCAAGGAAATGGTCGACAAACTGAGGGTGGGCATGACCCCGCGCCAGGTGGAATATGTGATGGGCTCCCCCATGGTGGCGGATACCTTTCACCCAAACCGCTGGGACTACATTTACAGTCTGGAAACCGGTAAAGGCATCCAGATTCAGAACCAGCTAACGCTCTTTTTTAATAACGAGCGCCTGGCCAGAATCGACACCAGCCGCTACAAAGATCCGGAACAACTGCGTAACGACCTGCTGCAACAAATGGGTCTGCCGGTGCCACCGTCTGAAAATAAAGACCAAGACAAAGCCACACCCAACACCGAAGCCCCCAACCCTCCGGCGCAAAACGCCGAAGCCTGATCGCATTCGGCCCGGGGCTATTCCTCCCCGGCGGCCTTTTTGGCAGCACGCTTTTTACGCACTTCCTTGGGATCGGCAATCAGAGGGCGGTACAGCTCAACCCGCTCGCCCTCTTCCAGCACACGCTCTTTGGGTTTGCGTTCGGCCTTGCCGAACACCCCCATGGGCACCGCATCCACATCCAGCCCGGCAAACTTGTCCGCAATGCCGGACTGAACCACCGCATCATACATGGTGGTTCCTTTTTTCACAGACAAAGGCACAATCAGCTGCTTCTCGGGCAAAGCATAGGCCACTTCCACTTGAATCATCGGTTCACTCATTTCACGCCATCAGTTTATTGAACATTACCACCGCCACGCCCGCCGGCGATACGAAGCGCACCAGGAAAAACCAGACTTTGTAGACAGTAGGATGATCAATGTCCACTTCAGCCCGCACCACGGCACGATCCATTATCCAGGCCACGAACACACAAATCAGCAATCCGCCCAGGGGCAGCATGATGTTGGTGGTAAGTTTATCGAGGAAATCGAAAATGCTGTTGTCGAAGATTTTTATATCCGACCAAATATTCAGGGACAACGCACAGGCCACCCCCAACAACCAGGCCGCCACCCCCACAATCAGCGCCGCCACCCCACGGTTCATACCCAAGGTTTCCACGGCCCAGGCCACGGCCGGCTCCGCCAGCGAAATGGCCGAACTCCAGGCGGCGGCGGTTACCAGTATAAAGAACATGGTCCCCAGGATCATACCACCGGGCATCTGGCTGAACGCAATGGGCAGGGTCTGGAACATCAGGGACGGCCCGGCGCCCGGCTCCAGTCCGTTGGCAAAGACGATGGTGAAAATCACCACCCCGGCCACCAGTGCCACCAGGGTATCCAGGATGCCGATGGTGACCACCGTGGAGGCCAGATTCTGCTGCCGGGACATATAGGCGCCGTAGGCCATAATCGCCCCCATGCCCAGGCTGAGGGTAAAGAAGGAATGCCCCAGCGCACTAAGAATGGCCTCTTCGGTCAACTTGCTGAAATCCACTTTGAACATAAAAACGAGGCTGTCGCTGAAGGTATCCTGCGTCATGGAATAGCCCAGCAGGATCAAGAGCATGATGAAGAGAAGAGGCATCAACAACTGCACCGCCATCTCCAACCCTTTATGGATACCATTGGCTACCACCGCCACAGTCATGGCCATAAACAGGGTGTGCCAATCCACCAGTTTGGAGGGATCACTCACCAGGTTACCGAATTCGCCGCTGATTGCCTCAGCACTTTCACCGGCAAAGGTACCGCTTGCCATCAGGTACACATAGGATACCGCCCAGCCTGCGACCACACTGTAAAAGGACAGGATGAACAATCCCGCCAGTGCACCCAGCCAACCAATACCGCCCCAGAACGGGGTTGCCCGCGCCTCATCGGCCAGCTTGTGCATGCTGTTAATGGGGCTGGCCCGCCCGCGCCGGCCCAGCAGAATTTCCCCCAGCATCACCGGTATGCCAATGGCAAAAATGAACAGTAGATAGAGCAGAACAAAGGCTCCGCCGCCATTCTCGCCTGCCATATAGGGAAACTTCCAGATATTTCCCAATCCCACTGCGGATCCGGTGGCGGCCAGTATGAAGGTCCAGCGTTTCGTCCAGATACCATGAATTGATTGCTGCTCAGTCATTGGCAGTCCCTTATGCGAAGCTTATTGTCACTGTTATTGAAGGTAGAGCGCTCAAAAACACCCCCAGCGCTAAGGGCATTTTCCTTGCGTTTCCGCGGGCTGTCAAAACAAGCCCACAGGGTTTTTGGTTTCTAAGGTCAAAAGCCCTATACTTAGCGGCCCGGTTGAATCGGTACCCAGATTGGATCGGTACCCGGTTGGATCGCTTGCAAGGGACATCACTCAGCGCGGAAACTATGTCGAAGTCGAAGAAAAAAGCCGGCGGTTCCACAATCGCCCTGAACAAAAAAGCCAAGCATGAATTCTTTCTCGAAGATCGCTTTGAAGCCGGCCTGGCACTGGAGGGCTGGGAAGTTAAAAGCCTGCGGGAAGGCAAAGTCAACTTCATGGACAGCTATGTGCTGATGAAAGATGGCGAGGCGTTTCTGTTCGGCTGCCATATTTCCCCCCTGCCCACTGTTTCCACCCATTTTGTGCCCGACCCAACCCGAACCCGCAAGCTGCTGTTGCATCGGCGGGAGCTGGGGCGTATTTTCGGGGCCATTGCCAAAAAGCACCTGACCTGTGTCCCCCTGGCGCTGTATTGGAAGAACGGCAAGGTAAAATGCGAGATCGCCCTGGCACAGGGTAAGAAACTGCACGATAAACGGGCCACCGAAAAAGACCGTGACTGGAACCGTGAGAAAAGTCGGATCCTCAAAAACGCCTAAATCAGTCAACTACAATTGACCATATTGCCACTTAGGGATAAAGTGAGTACCACATTGTTATTGGTACCCGGCCATGATCCTAAGCGCAAAGATTGTCTGCACCCTTCTCGCCCTGTTCTTTGTTGCCACCGGCTGGATGAAAGCCGGCGGCCACCCCCACATGATTGAAGAATTCGACAAATTCCAGTTGCCTCACTGGCTGCGTATTCTGGCTGGGGTGCTGGAACTGATTGCCGCCCCCTTGATGTTGCTGGTCTGGTGGCTACCCACCCTGGCCAGCCTGGGGGCGTTGCTGGTGAGCGCGGTGATGGTGGGGGCCGCCTACACCAATTTCGTCAAGCGGCCCGCGGTGTTTGGCTGGGGTACTTTGGTGATTCTGGCCCTGTGCCTGATACCGGCACTGGCTTTTAATCCGCTGCAGCCCCTGTTGCCCTAGCATTACCTGAAACCCCGGTCAGGGAACTTTTATCGTGCCGGACAGTCAAAGAAAACGCTTAACCGTTATATTACTTTGCCTATCAGTGGTATAATGGAAGTTCTGGGGGCGACATTGGCTTCGACGTCGATTACGAACCCTTAGGTGCATGTCGTGTGGGTAGCAACACACGTACTTCAAGTGCTGCAAATGATAGTTGCAAACGACGACAACTACGCTTTAGCCGCTTAAGGCTAAACCGACCCGATTTTTTGCTTGTGGAGATGACAGGTCGGTAACTTTACACAAGATCGCAGCAAAGCGCGCCTGGCGCGGCGCTGTTAAAACCTTAACAGGCTGGCTTGTTACACCCTGTCTGGTCGGGCCGTAACGAGCGAGATCAATAGACAAGACTAAACATGTAGATCCTTAGGCAGAGGATTGGCGGACGCGGGTTCGATCCCCGCCGCCTCCACCAATTGAAAAAGGTGAACTGATCACAGTTCACCTTTTTTTATGTCTTCTTTTATGCGTTCCCCCTTCGCTACCAGCCCTGCGTATCGCCCCATCTCACACTGACCAGAGAACTCTTCAAATCAACGGATTCCCATCGGTGCAATAAAAGGTTTATCGGGTAAAGTGGTTAGTCTAAAGGGAATTTATTGTTGACTATCTGGAACCTGAAAGGCGCCCGTGTATCCGAGAATAAAGCCATACCATTTGCAAAAAAGTTCAAAATGGGACAACTAAAACCAGGCTCTTATTAACTCATCCCTATAAAAAGCGGCACGGAGATTAACGCAAGCAGCGTACTCGCCATTACGGCGGTGGCTGCCTTTTCAGGATGCACGTCAAGTTGGTTTGCTATGATAACCACGTTACCAGCCATAGGCACTGTGGTCATTAGCATGATCATAGATCGTTCGACCACATCAAGTTCATAGGGAATAATCCATATCACAAACAGTCCGATTAAGGGCCAAACCAAGAATTTCCAGAACAGTGATACGATGAGGTATTTCCAGTCTATTTCAAGTTTTGAAATGTGGCTTAAGGTGATGCCAATAACTAGCATGCCCAATACAGAATACGCACCTTTGAAATTCGCAAGCCCTTCTCTTAGTACGCCACTGACATCGACATCTAATTGCCGAAGAATAGCAGCAATAACGAAAGCATAAAGGATAGGCAGCTTCATCAGACGGCTGAGACTTTCCTTAACCGTCCCAACCCCTCTGGCAGTGAGAAAGTAGCCTAGTGAAAATTCATAAAGGTTAACACCTAATATAATAAAGACAGCCAGGGCTGCCCCCGCAGCATCAAAAAGGCCAATGGCCAAGGGCAGGCCAAAGTAGCCAGTGTTTCCCGTACCTCCACCAAACGCAAATAAAAAAGCTGTGCTGTCTTTCCAAATCAATTTACCAATGATCAGTGCACACAAAGACACGAATGAGCACAGTAAGAATGCACTGGCCGCGAAAGAGTAGTAGTTGTATCCGGCTGGCGCTTCAATTACAGCCAAAAATATAACAGCTGGGGAAATAAGATAAACCAGAAGAGTTGATATATCTTTCTGGTTTATCTTAAGTTTTTTCCCCAACAGCAACCCCACAATGGAGACGCCAATGAGAAACAGAACTCGTAGGAATACTTCGGCAAAACTCAAGCTACTATTTCCCCGGTCGCATTTAAGTAATGAGGCCTCGAGGGAACGGGAGGTATAGAGCAGTCATCAAGATCAACCACCTCCCCTAACCCCACCAATGTAGAACCATAGCAACGCTGCAACCAACGCTGACCATCAATCCTGGCCCGGCTGTGAAGACATCGCTTATTACTGAATATCATTAGATCCCCGACTTCCCATTGAATTGATTTGCTGACCGAGTTGGTCATTTCCCGAAACCGACTCAATGCGTCCTGCGCTTCTTGTGTTAAAGCCACCGAACTGTGAATCAATCCTGTGAATTTGACCACGCAATGCCTCCACCACGGAAAAACGCAGGATTCCGATCAGCTGGCCCGCTTCCGTTGTGACCCGTATCTGCCAGTGCCCTTGCGACTGCAGCGGAAAATTAAGCTTGTGGGTCCAGGCGCGATAACCCTCTTCCCGGCCACCATGAATATCCAGGGCAATGCGATCCACCGTTTCACCGTTCAGAGTCCATTCGTGATAAATCCGCTCGTGCAATCCTCGTGGTGCATGTATCGATGTATAAGCATACAAGCCCTTCTTTAATTGCCCTTCACTCACCACCAACAGTTTGTTTTGTGGCGCCCGTTGGGCATTATCAATTTCCGATGTGATCGCCACATCGGTCAACCACAGGGACGCGGGCGGAACCCATGGCCGCACCAGAATACCAAACCCGATGGCAGCGGCCATCAGCACAGCCACCATCAACGTGCTCCAATACCAGCGCCAGGGCAGATCCCGCTCCACGCTGAACACCGACAGAATCACGGCAATCACCAACGCGTGCAGATAGCTGGTACCGGTAGGGATGTGCAAAAGCATTGGCAACGCAGTCAACAACACCGCAAACAAAGTCACGCTGTGATAAATAAAATACAACCAGCGGCGGCGGGACAACCAGCGATAATAGAGCGGATCCAGGATGGAGATGATTCCAAACCCGATGAGCAAAGTGGTGAAAATCGCCTGTCCACTGTTCCAGGCGGTCGTGACGAAAAAGAACGGGATGACGAAGAAGAGACTTTCCTGATGTACCAACTGCGTTAAAAATTTCAGAATGGGACGGGGCAGGGAAACGTCAAACCAACGCTTTATCTGCCGATGCAGGAGGTTTTCTGCCACCAACCACAGCCAGCTGGCCAGCATCAAAATAGACAGAGCCTGGGCAAAGATTTCCTGTTCTCGCTCCACCAGGAAAAAGCTGCTCACACCGGCAGCAAAGCCAAACACCGCCACCACCCCGGGATATCGGGTGAGCACCGTCATCCCCCATGCCGACACTGATTTTATTATGGCCATAAGCGGGGTTCCCACCCCCATTAATATATTTCCAGAACCCATTGATCCCACTTTATCTGCTGTTATTGTCATCTGTGACTGCAACGAGCGGATAAAATTTCAGGCCAGATTGTTACGCACGTCTCAAATCCAGCGTCTAACGAGACTCCAGCAACGCTTTCAGGTCATCCGGAATCGCCATGGGTTGGATGGGGCTGACATCGGCACCTCCGGTGTTACCCAGCGGCACCCAAATTCGTGACAACACCAGCGAACCGGCAATACGCAAGATTTGGCCGCGGATCTCGCGGGCATCGCCGCACCGCCAACCCACTTTCAGCATCCACCAATGTGCACGCGTGTGGGGGATCACATAGCACTGCCCCAGAATATGCGCGCGTTCCAGATGATAAAAGGTCAGATCATAATCCTGCTGCCGATAGTATTTTTTTGCCAACGCCATTTCCTTCCGGTAGGCCTGCTTTAAGGATGTATTCATCGGCTTTATTCTCACTTCTGGTTGCAGTCTCGCGTTGCTTATTCCTGATTGTGCGCAACAGTGGCGCTTGTCAGGCGAGGCAGCAATTGATTTCGGTAAACGGAGTACAGCATCAACAACGCCAGAACTATACTCGCCGCATACGACAGCGACGGGCTCAACAACTCATGGGCATGCTCTGCCTGCACCATAAAATCCATAGCCCATAACTCAGCCAGGTAGTTCGTCAAAAACCCAAATGCAAACCCGACACCCACGACGCTTCCCAGATAGGCAGCAAGAGCACGATTACCCAGTTCCCGTTTTACCAAGCCCACTGTTGCTATATTGGTGGCCGGGCCCACCAGCATAAAAACCAGCACTGCGCCCGGTGACACGCCGGAGAACAACAGCCCGGCGGCAATGGGGGTAGAGGCGGTGGCGCAGATGTACATGGGCACACCGATCACCGCCATCGCAACGAACGCCAGCATGCCATCACCCCACTGCGCCAGAAACTCATTGGGTACGTAGGTTTTAATCACGGCGGCAAACCCCAACCCCAACAATAACCACAGGGTGATATCGCGCACCAGATCAATAAAGGTAAACTGAATTCCGCCTTTTAACCGCGCCGGCCAGGCAACCCGGCTCTTGGCAGTGGCCTGTTGCGGCTCACCGGCGCAACAGCTGTCTGGCTGTGGTGCCTGCTTGCTGGAACAGCAGGCAGACCCTGCCTTGCCAGCCGAAGTGTCAATCTTGCTGCTGTGATCTTTACCCACCAATACGCCGGCGGTAATGGCGCTGGTGACGGCGGCAATTGGGCGGATGACGGCCATGAACGGACCCAGTAACGCGTAGGAAATAGAGATGGAATCCACCCCCGTTTCCGGTGTCGAGATCAGGAACGATGTGGTGGCTGCTTTGGAGGCTCCACTGCGACGTAAGCCCAACGCCGCCGGAATCACACCGCAGGAACAAAGCGGCAAGGGTGCCCCCAGCAAGGCCGCTTTCACGGTGGAAAAAAAACCGGGCTTACCCAAGTGCCTGGCCAGAAAATCCGTCGGGATAAACCCTTTCAACAGGCCCGCCACCAGCAAACCCAACATCAACCAGGGCGCCGACTCCACAAACAGCTGCACAAAATTACTTAATAAGGTCATGATGCTTTCCTCCAACCAAACTACTTCCGGCGTCGTGATCGCTGAGGGCTTCCAGTATGGTGCAATGGGTAGCAGGTTCATCGCCACCACAACAGGCATCGCTCAAACTCTGTAACGACTTTTTGATTCTTTGCAGTTCATGGATACGCTGGGTTACCGTTGCCAGCTTTTCGTCCACCAGGCTCTTCACATCCTGGCAGGATTTCTCATCCCGGGTCACCTCCAGTGCCAACAGTTCCTCTATCTCCTTGAGGGTAAAACCCACCTCTTTCGCACTGAGAATAAACCGAATGCGCTGCAGGTCTTGTGCCGAATACAGGCGGTAACCGGCCTCGCTGCGGGCACTGGGCCGCATCAGTCCGTGCTTCTCATAGAACCGCAGGGTGTCCTGGGACACGTTGGCCAGGTTGGCCAGTTCGCCTATTTTCAACAATGGTCGCTTCATGACAGTTACTATAAACCTTGGAGTGGGGTCCAGAGTCAACTGTTTGTGGTGAATTTTCCGTGAGGGCCCCCGCTGGGGGGGTGGGGCGCTATGGCGCGGAATTCCCGGTGGCTGGTGAGGCCCGCCTGCGCACCAGAATGGACTGGGTGCAAAACCCAATGGCCCCTGTTTCATCAAACAGTTGCCCCATTACGGTACCTGCGCCCAGATCGGAATAAGAGGCGTGGGTTTGAATACCGACCCATTCCCCTGCGGCCGGCCGGTGCAGGTTGATGGTGGTATCCGGATTGATTCCGTAAAACGGTTGGGCGTCAAAGGCCTCTCCCGTCAGAATATGGTGGGAAAAGCTGGGTACCGAGTAGGTCCAGTCCGACGCCAGCGCCACCCGCTGCAAAGGGGTGATCGGTTGCCCCGGCAATACCGGATGTTTCAGGCGGAACCACATCACCGCTGGTTGCGCTTTGAGATCAATGCGAATTTCAATGGCGTTATGGAACCCTTCCTGATCTTGCATCTGGGCAAAGAAGGGCTGGCGCGGAGGCTGGGGCAATACGGGGGTATTGCCATCACATTTCAATCGATCCGCCACCGGTACGTCGGCTACCCCATAGCGCAGCGCACTGGCACGAACGTATTCCTGCCCTTTTGAGCAAATGGAAATATCCAACGCCTCCAGGTTGCGCCCACTCCGGCGCAGGTGGGCCACCAAGTCGATAGGCGCCAAGGGCGCCGCACTCAGCATATCCACCGTCAGGCGTGTCACCTGACGCGGCACAGCCGAGGGAACCTGCTCCACCGCCATGGCTGCCAGCAACAACATGGCACTGCCATGCTGGGTACCGGGATACCAGGGGCCTTTTGCCAGATGAGAAGGCAGTATCTGGTTTCCAACCTGTTGAAAGACGGGAAAATCCGGCGGAATCTGCATTCGGCTCATCAATGCTACACCTTAATTGCGCTCGTAAACCGGTGAATCATAGTGAGCTGCTCGGCGCAGATCTATGACGAGAAATGACAATCCGATATCAATTGAACGGCGCCCGATCCTCTATGTAACGGGTGCGCTGGGAAAAATCCCCCGGCTTAAGCAGTGCCTCCTGCAGATTCCTGGCAATGGAATGGCCCAGATACCGGGCCCGCTCGCTGTATCGCCCGCTGTAGTGTTCATCCAGCGTGGCATCAAAATGGTGTAACCAACGCTGGAAATGTTCTGCGGTAAATTCATGCCGCTGATGAATCTGGCGGTGAATGTTCATCATATGGCGATCGTAACCCGTCTCCCGCAGCAGTAACTTCCGCCAGAAGGCTTCAATACGGGGCAAGTGCGTTTCAATATCAATATCGGCGGTCTGTAAAAAAACCGGAGACAACAGAGGATCATCCAAAAGCTTTGCGTAAAACCGTTTTACAAACTCGCCGATCGCTTCCGCTGAATCCAGATCATGTGATGGAGCCATTAAAAACCTACTTCGTTATCCGGCAAGGAGTTGGCTACGCAGATTAGAAAGCCTCAGCGTGAATTGCAAGTGGACATCTTCACCTGCTGTTCATGGGGAAATTGCACCTAAATACGTTAGCCACAGCGCATAACGCCCAATGACAGTGCCCCCACCCCTGGTCAATGGACTGTTGAGCCTATTCAGCGTGGCCAAATCCTCCAATGACTGTCGCACTCAAATTCAGCACCGGCTTATGCTTACCGCGTTTCGTCGCGCAGTCGAAATCCCCTCTAGACCATACGCTGTTGAATGGGTCGCAGTTAGCAGGAGCTTCACAATGTCACAACGCTAGAACAAGGAACGAACATGAAACCCAACAACACTTTTTCCAACTGGATAGCAGCCCTGACCCTGGTGGCCACCGGATTGCTCTCAACCCACTCCCTGGCCATGAGCCAGGTTCCACCCACCGACCCGCAAGACGCCCCCCTGGGGGAATGCCCAGCCACCGCCCTTTGCCGCAGTGAGGCACCGGGCTCCTATAGTGGCAACGGCCCGTACGGATATCGCTCCTACTCCCTGTCACGATTGCAAACACCCGGTGGTGCCACGGTCTACTATCCCGCCAACGCCGAGCCACCCTATTCCGGCCTGGTGTTCACCCCGCCTTACACCGGCGTGCAATTCATGTATGCGGCGTGGGGGCCGTTTTTCGCGTCCCACGGCATTGTATTGGTGACCATGGACACCACCACAACCCTGGATACCGTTGATCAGCGCGCCCGTCAGCAAAAAACCGTACTGGATGTGTTAAAGGGGGAAAACAACCGCGCCGCCAGCCCGCTTCGGGGCAAGCTGGATACCAGCAGAATCGGGGCAGTGGGATGGTCCATGGGCGGCGGCGCCACCTGGATTAATGCGGCGGAATATGCCGGCCTGAAGACCGCCATGTCTCTGGCAGGCCATAATCTGAGCGCCGTTGACCCAAATGCCCGGGGCTATAATACACGGGTCCCCACCCTGTTGTTCAATGGTGCCCTGGACATCACCTATCTGGGCGGACTGGGGCAATCCGACGGCGTCTACAACGCTATCCCCGCCGGCATCCCAAAAGTATTCTACGAAGTGGCGTCCGCCGGACATTTCGATTGGGGCTCTCCAACCGCAGCCAATCGCGATGTCGCGGGCATTGCCCTGGCGTTTCACAAAGCCTTTCTGGACGGCGACACCCGCTGGGTTGATTACATTCGGCGTCCGAGCCGTGACGTGGCCACCTGGCGCACCGCCTATCTGCCGGACTGAGCGTGACTCATAAGGTAGCCAGGCTTTCGATCGCGCAACTGCGTCACCGGCGCAGTTGCGCTTTGCAAGCCGATTACACGCCAAACCAGTGGAAAACAAAAGGAAAACAACCATGAGGGACAAGGACATGACAACACCAACCCGGCGCCATCCCCTGCGCCTGCGGTGGTTGGCTGGATGCGCAATCGCTGCTGCAGCGATTGCGTTGAGCCTGCTGCTAACGCAACGGAACGCGGCGCCATTGGTTCGCCAGCAAATGGAAGCGATTCCCGTACTAATTCCCACACCAATCCCCACACCAAGCCCCACACTCGTGCAACCAAAGCCCGCGCCCGGTGCCTCTCAGGATCACGAGGCCGTTGCCCAGGCACAGGCGCACTGGGCCCATGAGCTGCCGCCGGCCGCAACAGACACCGGGCAGGCTATAACTGTGTCGGATGAAACAGACTACGACACCCAGCGCCAGGCGCAGCAGATGCAGGTTCAGTACTTGCAGGAGGTTTACCCCCACACCTTGATGATTCCCACCGAGAAAACACCGACGCAAGTGGAGCAGATGTTGGCAGAAATGGAATTGCACCGCGCACTGAAACAGCGCATCGACAGTGGTGACGCCAGCGCGGAAGAGCGATCACGCTATGTGGAGCTGCACCGCCGGAAACTGGAAGAGGAACAGGACCTGATCACGCTGTGCAGGGACGTGGCCGCCAATTCCATGGCAGAGGAATCCGTACACAATGCTCTGCTTTGTACCCACGTGGCGGCAGCGGCTGATCAACGGCTTGCTGTCATCGCCCACCGCCTGGCAGAACTGGACGCAGAATTCTAGGTGCCGCCGAGCCGGGTGCAAAACTGGTTGCGCTCCCAGTGGGCGCCGCCAATCGGATTGGCGCGAATCCGTCAGGTCATGGGTTCCAATTGATCCACCGGCTCGTCTGCCAGGATGCTGTCGATCTGCAGATACTGCTTGTTCAACCAGGCTGCCACCCGGTGGCGCTCCACCGTGGACATCACATCACGATTATTGGCCGCCGCCCAGAAACTGGCATCACTGAAGTCGATTTTCCTGACCAGAGAAGGCTGCAACCTGGACAACACCATCGTATGGGCATCCAGGCTTTTGGCGCGGCCAAAAGTGGAGGACTGCTCCACCAGATCAAAATCGTCTCCCCGACCTCTGTTTTCCACCACCACCAGGCGAACCTGCTCGGTACGGAAACGCTCCATGGTTTTGCCCAGTAACGCCAGGGAATCCGCGCCGTCGTCCATTACGTGCCACATATACACATCGAAACCAAGCTCGGCAAAAATTTCCAGTATCTGGCTTTCTTCCAACCACTGGCTCAGATTGTCGAAGGTCTGGGCGGCCAGATCCACAATGATATTGTTTTGTGGCGCGGATTCAGCAAGTTCGACGATGCGATCCAGACTATCAAATGAACGGGTGTTCAGTGGGTGGGTAAAGTCACGGTAGAAACGGGAAAACGTGCCGTGTGACTGATCAGAATCAAACCCCACAAAGGGTAATTGTTTATCGACAAAATACTGCGCCAGCAACCGCGCCGTGAACGATTTGCCAACCCCACCTTTTTCACCACCGATAAAATGCAGTCCTGCCATGGATCACCCCTTTCAATCAGTTCAAGTTGCCCGAAGCGGCCTAACAGCAGTGATGGTACGTTTATCTGGTGTCAGATAAAAGTAAATATCGGGGCGCCATGGAAGATACGCCGATGTGCCAATTCATGGTGCATTCCGGCAGAGGCCCCCTTATTACCGCAGGGTAAATTAAGGCCCGGCACTGGGCAAAGCCTCTCCGGGCATGTTATACCAGCCTTTTAACGATCAACATTACGGGTGGAGTTGCGTATGTCCGGTGACCTTATTCCTGTCTTTCCGCTGAATACACCGCTTTTACCGGGATGTAAAATGCCATTGCAGATTTTTGAACAACGCTATCTGGATATGGTGTCCTCCTGCATGAAAGCGGGTACAGGCTTTGTGGTGGCCCTGTTGGAGCCGGGCTCGGAAACCCGGGAGGTGATTCGCCCGGGGGAAACAGCACAATCAACCCCCCCGTTCTATCCGCTTGGCACGCAGGCCCAGATCGTCGACTTCGGACAACGTGAGAACGGTCTGCTGGCCATCACCATTGAGGGATCGCAACGGCAAGACCTGTCCGGGATTCATCAACAAGCCGATGGATTATGGCTTGCCCAAGGCGAGCCGCGCCCGGAATCCGGCCAAGCGGGCCGGGCGGAACTTGAGGAGCTGACGGACCTGCTGGATGAGCTGATGATCGTCAACGGATTGAGTGAATATTTTGGGGATGAACTGACCGGTGAACAGGTGATGAATTATCTGATCATGCTGCTCCCCATTCCCGTGCCGACAAAACAGCAGTTGATTCAATGCGATGATCATCAGCAACGGTGGACCGGATTACGCAGAGCGCTTACCGAGCTGGTGCAGAGTCAAAGCGGTTCCGGCCATTGAACCGCACCGGCCTGTATATCCCCCTGCAAACGCCATCATGTGATGCTGCATCTATTGATCTTATGCCAGCTGCCGCTCATTGCGGCGCAGACTGTTCAGGCCCGCGGCCGCTTCCAACCCCTCAATCCCGGTTTCCAGATGGGCCAGCATGCGTTGCATGGACGGTAGCGTGCGTCGACAGGCGGTGAGGCCGAATTCCAGTTGATCATAGTAGCTCAGAATGGTGATGTTCAGCGCCAGGCGGTCCAGCGGCATGGAAACCGGATACATGCCCCGCAGGCGGGCACCATTCCAGTACAACGGTTCTTTCGGACCGGGCACATTGGAGATCAGCACATTGAACGCCTGCCATCTGGGCATCATGCCCGTCAGCATCTGCATGCCTGCCGGCGTCAACATCAGGGCCGTGTAGGCCATGATTTCCTGCCGCGTCATACTGCCCAGGCGCTGCTTGGCTTCCTGAACCGAGGCTTTAACGATGGACATACGCTGTGCTGCATCCGCCACATGGGTGCCCAGGTTGGCCAGTATGGTGACAATTTCATTGCCTCCAATGCTGTCATCCTGACGCAGGGAAACCGGTATGGCAGCGATCAACGGTTGCTGTGGCAAAGCACTCTGTTCCGACAGGTAATCCCGCAACGCGCTGCCGCAAATGGCCAGCACCACATCATTTATGGTGGCATCGAAGGCCTTGGCGATACGCTGAATCCTGGCCAGTGAATAGGATTCGGCCGCAAACCGGCGGGATCCGGTGATGCGCTCATTCAGCACACACTGCGGTGCCTGGAAAATACTGGTGTAGTCCACATCGGTTTTCGATTTATACCAGCTATCCTGCAGGGCTCTGGCCACGTGCGGAATGGCCGCCAGATTGGCACGAATGCCGGCCCGGGCGGAGGCGATAACGGTAGTGGCATCAAACCGGTTGGTAATCCTGTGATTGGACCTGGATTGCAGATCGAAAGCCCACACCGGGGCCATATCACGCTCAGCGGGATCATTGGACAGCATCTTGGTGCCCAGCCGCATGGCGGACATGCCATCCATAATGGCATGGTGCTGCTTGCCGTAAACAGCGAATCTTCGACCTTTCAACCCCTCAATCAAACAGCATTCCCACAGCGGCCGCTCCCGGTCCATCAAATTGCTGTGTTCTGCCGACACCAGGGCCAACAACTCCCGAATGCGGCCCGGTTTGGGCAGCGCCACATGACGAAAATGATGCTCAAGATCAAACTGCCCATCGTGCTTCCAATAGGGCCGGCCAAAACGGTAATGCAGCCGCTGGTTGAAAGGTGCTACCGGCTGATTGTAGGCACGTAAAGCCTCTGCAAATTGCGTAACAAAGTTGTTGGGGGCATCCTCCGGAAAATCGAACAACTGCAGACCCGCAATATGAGTGGGCTGTTGTCGTTTCTCCAGCATCAAAAATAAATTATCGGTTGCACTAAGGGGTTTCATAACAGAGGAGATTCCTTTCATATGGCGGTTCGTCATTTGCATTTGACGGAGCGTTACCTGATTGTTCGCGCCGTACGCAGGGCGATAAAGGGTTCCGGGATGGGTCCGAATTCCCGGCTGAACGGGCCGGAGCCAACAATACCAGAAAAATACTCCGCTGCGGCAACGGTTTGTGCCTCCGAAATTCTGGGCACCAGGGTATTAATCAACGAATGCGTGGCCTTCTTCACCGTCGACACCGTGCTAACCGCCATACGGCGCATAAACGGCCCCAGGTTGAGAATCTCAACCGGTTTTTCAAACACCCACAGGTTGGCCAGCGGATGGATCATTACACTATCAATGTAGTGTTGTACCAGATCAAACAGCACCGCCGAGGCCCGGTAGCGTATGTAGGCAAATTGTTGCGTCATTATGTACACCTTTAAATGTTTCATCCTTTCCATATGAGACGAAATTGTACGGATTGGCTATCGGCCCCACACTGGCCACAAATGACAAAATCTGTGACCCGAAACACTAATGTGCCCCTAACAAGAGGAATTGGACCATACAAGCCGGTGGTTGCGCAGCACACCGTTAGTAACGGTCTACAGTCACTACACAATTCACCCCTTGAATCTGTGAATTCAGCATGCCTACAATCGAGTATTACAACAACAAACAACGATTATGACTCAAAGGACTGCGTCGGCCTCCTGGCTGAAGAACCTATGTGATATGTTTGCCGCCGAAGGCGTCAATGTCGGCCCTATGTTGCAGGACTGCGGCTTGTGCGAACGAGAGCTGCAGGACAGTGACGTGCGTTACCCCAGCGAATATGTAGGCCACCTGTGGGATGCTGCGGTACTGCAAACCGGCAACCGTCACCTGGGACTGCGCCGTGAATTATGCGACCGCTACGGTGGCCTGCATCAGGTGGGGTTCGCCATGATGGCAAGCCCCACACTGCTGGATGGGTTGCGTATCCTGCAGCAAAATCTGGCAGTGGTATCGGAAGACGTCAGTATGAATCTGGAAGCTGATGACCGGGGCTACTGGATTTATCTGTCCCTGGCCAAGCATCACTACGCGTTTCGTACCCGCATTGAATTCAGCTTTCTTACCACATTGATGCTCTGCACCTGGATTACCCGGCAGAACATTGTGCCTCTGGTGCAGGAATGGACCTTTGCTGCACCGCCGGATACCCGCCCTTACCAGGCGGCCTTTGGCTGCCCGCAAAGCTTTGAACAGGCTGAGAACCGCTTTCTGTTCAGCACCGAAATCCTGACCGCAGAATTACCCACTGAAAGCGCAATGGTGTGCGAGCTGCATCAAAACGTATTGCGGGAACAGATGGCACGGATGGGTTTCGCCTCTATACAGTATCGTGTGTATACCGAAATCCTGCGTGGTTTGCGCTATGGTGAACCCAGATTGTCCGACATTGCCCGTGCCATGCACATGTCCGAGCGTACCTTACAACGCAAATTGAAGCAGGAAGATCTCACCTATCAGGACGTGCTGGATCAAACCCGGCAGGAACTGGCGGAACAGTACCTGGCTAACTCTGCGCTCAGCCTGATGGAGATTTCCCAACTACTGGGCTTTCTGGATTTGAGTAACTTCTATCGTGCCACCAAACGCTGGTTCGGACTGCCGCCGGGCAAGTATCGCAACCAGCTGGAGCGGCAACCTTTTACCTGAGCAAACCACAGCTCATCCCACCTGATTAATAGCCTGCCGTGCCCGCCAGTATCTGCTGATAGAATGCCCGATCCAATGCCTCATACTCATTTGATCCCGGCTTCAACACAAACAGGGGATCGGGACACTGATCCAAATGATACGCTTGCTCCCTCAACTCAGCCTTCTTCATTTTGAAAGTGCCGGTGGTATCCATATCCATTACCTGGCGAATAAACAGGGGGCGGGCATAAGAAGGGACTTTTTCGATGATGTGTTGTGAGATAGCCGGCAGCTGCAGGCTGCCGTGCTTTGCTGATATAGCCACCATTCCGGCGCGACCATCGGTGCCGGGCAGCTGCACACCGTAGACATTGCAGTACGCAACGGAGTCGGCGCCATTGATAATCTCACCTATTTCGTTGGTTGAAACGTTCTCCCCTTTCCAACGGTAAGTATCCCCCACCCGATCCACGAATTGATAGTGTGGCAAACCCAAAGCAAACCCTACATCCACCTGCTTAAGTAAATCACCGGAATTGAAATAGCGGTCACCCTTTTTGAATACGTCGGTCAGTATCTTTTTCTGTGTGGCACCGGGATCAACGTAACCATCAAACACGGCGTCTTTTGATATTTCCATTAACATCAATCCCGCTTCGCCTTTCTTTACTTTTTGGCAGAACCCTTTTCTGCTCCTCAATAATTCATCATTCAGAACATCGTAGCGCACCAGGGCGTGTCTGGCGCCACAAAAACCAACCGTGCAATCCTTATTGAAGGCATTCACGCAACCTGCGTTTCCTTCACTGGCTCCATAAAACTCTCCCACCCGTTCAATGCCAAATCGGGTTTTAAATTCCATCCAGATATCCGGGCGCAGGCCATTACCGACACACTTCCGAATAGGATTATCGGCATCATCAGGCTGTGGTGCTTGATGTAACAGATAGCGGCACAACTCGCCTATATAGGCAAAACAAGTGGTCTGATGCTGGCGCGCCTCCCGCAGCAGGTTGCTGGCAGAAAATTTGCGCCGCAGGAACATGGAACCACCGCTGTGTATGATTGAGCCAAAACAGATGAACATTCCGCTGGAATGATAGAGTGGCAGGCAGGCGTAAATACGGTCCTGCTCAGACATGTTGAGCAGAATACTTGAGAAGCCCAGGCTCATCCTGTAGTGACGGTCATGGGTAATCCGTGATGCTTTGGGTAGCCCGGTGGTACCGGACGTGAAAATATAGTATGCCAGGTCACTCAGGGTAACCTCTGCGGTTTGCGGCAGATCCGTACCCGGTTGCCCCTCAAAATCCAACGCTACGGCCCATTCCGGGGCTACGCCTGCCCCGGACAGCGCGGCATCTTGAACCCAGAATATATCATTGCTTGCCAGACCGAGTTCTGACCTTATCTCAGACAAGGGTGATAACAGCTCTTGCCCCACGATGACTTTTACCGAAGCGACAGACTTAATGCAGTGTAACAATGGCGCCTCAGTAAGACTGGTATTGATCATGGCGGCAACGGCACCAATCTTGGCGAGTGCGGTAACACAGGCCAGGTTCTCGATACGATTTTCCATCAACAGCGCCACGGCATCCCCTTTTTTGACACCCTGACTCTTAAGGTAGTGGGCCATCTGGTTCGCCTTAGTATTGAACTGTCCCCAGGTCAGGGTGACCCCCTCAAACACCACCATGACGTTATCCGGCGATTGCTGTGCCCGCTGCGCAACCATCGAGCCCAAACTGAGCGGGGTATCGCCGGGTAGCGGCTTGAGCTTTAAGGCTTTTCTAATCACACCCAGCATGGTCAACACATCAGTCACAGCACCCATTGTTATACGCCCTTTGCAGCCTTAAAACGAAGAAAAACCTCCGCAAGTGTACTGCAACCCGGATTACCCACGGAGCGCAATTTCTTACCCTGAGTTAACTAAATGAGGTCGCATATATGGTCACATGTTGAATCCAGCTCAAACAGTGGATCACAAATGGGGGATGACTGGCACAGTTTTCAATCACCCATTACACTCAAAGAAAAGGCCACAACCTGTTTCATGATTAATTGGGGACTCCATGAACACCAGCGGCACCACGGTCGTGACCATGATCTGGTTACTGGTCAGCTATCTGCTGCCCGGAACCAGTATGGCTATCACGCATAACGCAGCGGAATTAACACCGCCACTGTCCTATTTTGTGCAAGCAAAAACGAATGCTGTTCCTGTTGAAGATCCACGGTACCTCAATGCACACTGGGAGCCCATTCAGCGTTCAGAGCTTAATATGGGCTTCACCGATGATGTGGTGTGGGTCCGCTTCGATATTCCCTCTGATCAGCAGCGCCGGAATCTCATGCTGGAAGTGGCCAATCACAAGATTGATCATCTTGAGGTCTTCGTTTACAAACTGAATACCACCGGTCAGGACCTGCATTCACGTTTTAGTGTAGGGGATCACCTTCCCATCCATGAGCGCCCCTACCCTGCGCGCAACTTCATTTTTCCCATTGAGGTACAGGCCCACCAGCCGCTTCGGATTTACATGCGTTTTCAAAGCCGCTACCCCATGAAGCTGCCGCTCAATGTATGGACACCGGAGCAACTTGAACGACGCAATGAGGCCCGCATTCTGTTTCAGGGTATCTATTTCGGTGTGGTTTCGATCATGGCGCTGTACAACCTGTGTATTTATTTCTTTGTGCGTGATCGCAGCTACGGCACCTATAGCTTTTTCATAGTGTGCCTGGCTGCATTTATCATGATCGAACGCGGTCTGGCGATCGAATATTTGTGGCCGAGCAATCCCGGTTTCGATTTCCAGATGTCGCTGATCATTACCGCCCTGGGCTCTGCCGCCAGCATACCGTTTACCGTGCATTTCCTTTCTCTGAATCAGTACGCACCTCGAATTGCGCACGCTTACCGCTACCTGTTCAGAACCTGGCTGGTGCTGGCGGCATTGGGGGCCATCTATCCGGCTGTGTGGCTGGTTTACGTGGTGGTAATTATTCTGATTCCCGGCAGCCTTTCACTGGCCATTGTTGGCATGCTGATGTGGCGCAAGGGTGTGCCGGCAGCACCCTTCTATACCTTGGCGTGGTTTGTTCTGGTATCGGCGGTGAGCGTGTATGACGCCTATATCATGGGCTTTCTGCCTATTACCGCGTTTACCGAATATTCGCTCCAAGTGGGCAACATGATTGAAGTCACACTGTTATCCCTGGGCTTGGCCCATCGTATCAAATCGTTGGATCGGGAAAAACGTGAGGCACACTTGTTAACAAAAACCAAAAGCGAGTTTCTGGCTACTATGAGCCACGAAATCCGTACCCCCATGAACGGCATTCTGGGCATGGCAGAGCTGCTGCAGGACACCAAACTGGATCAACAACAGTCCAGCTATCTCAACACCATTCTCAGCTCGGGTAAAACCCTGATGACGGTGCTGAACGACATTCTGGATTACTCCAAGATAGAGGCGGGCAAGCTGGAACTGGAATCCGTTTCCTACCCGGTCCGCAGGCTGATCGATGATACCGCCAGTATTTTTTCGGTGGTGGCGAGGGACAAGGCGCTCTACTTCAATATTTATGTATCACCCCGTGTACCTGCCAGCATCAACGGGGATGCCACACGTGTGCGCCAGATTCTAAGCAATTTGCTCAGCAACGCGTTCAAATTCACCCATGAAGGTCAGGTTACACTAACCGCCGACTGCGATGCTGACGCCACTCAACTGATCATCAAAGTGAGTGATTCCGGTGTTGGTGTTCCCGAGCACAAAAAGCGCTCTATCTTTGAGCAATTCACCCAGGCAGAGCGATCCACCAGCCGCCAGTATGGTGGAACCGGCCTGGGGCTTTCCATATCCAAACGCTTTGTTGAACTGATGGGGGGCAACATCGGTCTACAGAGTACCATCGGAGCAGGTTCAACGTTCTGGTTTACCCTGCCATTGGTATCCCCAAAGCAGTTCAACTTGAGCAACCCGGAAGATCTGAAGCCACTGGCCGCCCAATTGCGCATCCTGCTGATTTGCCCTGATCGGCGATTTACCCGTCTAATCGATGACTACCGCGCAATGTGGGGGTTTCAATTATCTATCTGCCATTCGCTCCATGAGGCTCAACACCAGCTCAATGAAATGACCAAACAGCAAACGGGCCAGCAGCAGGTTTTCTTTCATTTTGTGCTGATTGATCAGTACTGTGAAGACTTCACCTGTGATCAGGTCAACCATTTCATACAGGATAATCCTGCATTGATGGATACCAACCTGGTGCTGACCGTCAAAGCAGGTTTTCCCCGCGACCGGATAAAGGGTGGGAATAAGGGGCCTATCTTTGAAGAGTATCCGGTCTGCATCTCGGCCATTCAGCTTGCTCTGCTGGATCGCATCGGCTTCAATCGAAAACTGCCCACGACACCATTGATTCGTTCCGATTTTAGCGGCACCAAAATATTGGTGGTGGATGATAATCCGGTTAACACCAAGGTCATCTGTGGATATCTGAGCAAACTGAATGTGCATCCTGATTGCGCTGCCTCAGGGCAGGAAGCGCTGGATAAAATCATTGGTATTAATCATCAATATGACCTGATCTTTATGGATTGCGAAATGCCCGGCATCGATGGTTACGAGGCCACATTACGCATACGGCAGTGGGAGCTTCACAACAACAGAGCGCAGCAAACCATCTGCGCCCTGAGTGCCCACGCCATGAAAAACTACCGGGATCGTTGTTTTGAAGTGGGAATGAATGATTTTCTGTCCAAACCCATTGTTATGGCAGAACTGAAAATTCTGTTGAATCGTCATTGCAACCAACAGACAACAACGGCAGACGAGACAGCAGAGGAGGGGCCCGCGCCCCTCCTCTGAGATTTATCGGATACCTGCCCGGCGCAACGCTGCCGGCTGAAAATCAGTGTAGGAAAACTCAGCTTCCCAATTCACACCCATCACTTCATTGTTTTCAAATCCCAACGCCAAATAACGACCGGCATGAAGATCATAGAGCACTTCGAGTGAATACCCCTGCACCGGGACGTGGTAGTAGAGTATTTCGTGGGATTCCGCCACCCGCCACAGATTGCCGCGGCCATCATAGTGATCGATCACTGCAGCCATCCAGCTGTCCTCATCCAGAAAGAACACCCGCTTGGCGTAAATATGCCGGGTGCCGCTGCGCAAATTGGCTTCCCCCTGCCATACCCGGTGCAGTTCGTAGCGGGTCAGATCTTGGTTGATGTGTCCGGGCTGGATAATCTCATCATAGGGTAAACCTTTTTCGTCCAGCTTATAGGCATTGTAACCAATATACATCTCGCGTTTGCCTTTCAGCGTCCATTCATAACGATCAGGAGACCCATTATAAAGATCGTAATTATCCGCCGTGCGCATGCCGTCCGCCGCAGTCCCCGGGCCGTCGTAGGCCACTTGGGGAGCCCGGCGTACACGGCGCTGACCGGCATTGTAAATCCAGGCCCGGCGTGGCTCTTTTACCTGATCCAGAGTTTCATGCACCAACAGCACATTACCGGCCAACCGGGATGGGGCGGTGACCACCTGCTTGCCGTAAAACAGCACGTTATCGTCTTTACCCGGCTCGTAGTCGGTCAACTTGTTGGCAACCGCCACCTGATCCCGAAACATCACCATGCTGTAGGCACCATTGGCCAGCGGGGTAACCTGACCCGCATAGCGATCCAATGCATCGCCCCGCCAGCGCGCAATGTGGTTCCAGATCGCCTCCAGACCGTTATTGGGAATGGGGAACGGATAACCCTGCAGCTCATAGTTTTTCATTCCAGTTGGGCCCACCGGCTGCGTTTTCAGCGCATTTTTTTTGGTGAGCTCAGCGATGTGCTCCGGCATACGAAAAGTACGGCAGGTCGGGTATACCGGCATACGATAGGTTTCTGGATATTTCTCGAACATGGCCAGTTGGCCCGGGCTCAATTTATCCTGATACTGCGCTACATTGTCAGCGGTAATCGTGAATAAAGGTTTGTCATCCGGAAACGGATCACAAAGAAACTCACCACCTTTATAACAATCGGGTGGCGACTTCAAACCACCTTCGTAAGCCGGAATGGTGCCTTCCTTGTTGGCTGCCACTTCTGCGCCGGTCACCGTCAGCTCGGATCCGCCCAGCTTCGCGGCCTGTTCCTCAGGCACCTTGGCGTTGGCAAAGCCGGCCATCATTATCGACAGGACAATGCCGGGCAACGAGATTGAGGTTTGTTGCGTTTTAATCATCATTATTTTCCCCCACCCTTAGAAGGATGCCGTAGCGCTAAGTGAGTAGTAATCTCGATCGGCAAGCTGGTTATACGGTTCCGCACCATAGAAATCGGTGTACGAGGCTTTCACACTGTAGTCATTCAGCAATACCGCCTCCAGGGACAAGCCCAGGGCCTTTCGGTTCTGCAGGAAATTGGATACCGGGCTCGCGGAATTGCCGGACACATCGTGGCTGAAGCTTATGGTGGGGCGCAGATTTACCCCGCCCAGTACGTTGTTGTAATCACCGGTGAAGCGCATCTTATAGCCCCAGGCACCACTGGTTGGGTAGTAATCCTGTTCAGGGGTTGTCGCTGAATTGGGAATAAAGTTAGCCGCCAGAAACGCTTCATAGTCAGCAAAGGCCGCCTCGGGAGAATCTGCCTGGGGTAAGTTGGGAAACGACAGCGTTGCATTATAGCTGCTGTTCAACAATGCTTTATCCTTGTCCGGCAAGTCGGTATACGAACCCGCAATATCCAGTATCGCGGTCCAGCGAGCAGCACCCAGGATCTGATCGAAGAAATGAATAAACGCGATCTCAGCCTGATAATAATCCGCCTCAACGTAGCCTTTATTCTCATCACCGGAATCGAACTTGCTGTAACAATCATAAGGCGTTGGCGCGTCATAGCAGGTCAGTGAAGGCAAGCCCACAGCACCAGCCAATGAGTCACCATCTTCCAAAGCAAACGGCTGATCCTTCCTCATACTGATTTCACCGGACACAGCGGTTGCACCACCGGGCAAACCAAAATCAAAGGCGGTGCTGAAACTGGCACCCAACAACGCAATGTCTTCAACATAATCCAGGTAGTAATCCCCATATGGCAGCAGATAGGCAGTGCCCAGGACACTGGACGGCGCTCCAGGCGCTTCCGGCAACGCTGCCAGCCCATCACGGAACTGCTCCAGGGTCAAACCACTCCCGGGCGGTGGCAACAGCGTCCCCACAAGGCCCAACGGATCTGCTGTCAGGAAGGCATCCATATCGGCGTAGTGCCCGGAAATGACAGGCAAACGGGAGTGCAAGTTCATGTAGTACAAGCTGATTTCTGTTTCAATGGATTCTGCAAAATAACGCACAGCAACTCCATACTCGCCGCCGTTATCCGGCTCATGATCACCCACGCGAGGTAAGGTCACCGCCGCAGCAGGTGCCGGGAAAACCGTTTGGGAAACATCATTATATTCCATGCCATAGGGAACAAAGCCGTTGTAACAGCCCGGCCCCACCAGATCGGAGGGCGAGAAATAAGTGCCACAGGCGGGTAGTTCGGTTTCTTTCCACTCCAGCATATAGAAGGCTTCCAGGGTCAGTGCGCTGGTGAGGCCAATGGAGCCATACAATGACCCCAGCGGAATCAGCGCATCTTTCACCTCGGAGCCCGGTGCAAGCAGCGCGTTCACATCAACCGGGTTGATGCTGTTTATCCCATTGGCAAAGAAAATCCCCTCGCCCCAACTGATGACCTGACGCCCCAGGCGGACATTAACGGGCTTATCGCCCAGCCACCAATCACCCCAGACGAAAGCATCCAGAATATCAGCACTGCGGCCGTCACTTTGATTGGGGGCCAACTCGTCACCATTAAGCACAAGTTGATTGGCCACCTGATCATAATAAGCGGGTGTATCCGTTACGCCATCACCATTAACAATACGGTGATCGTAGAAGGCTTTGCCACGAACAAAAGCACCATAGTTCTTGTAATTCAGTTCCATATCCATGGTTATCTTGAACAGCTCTGAAAAGGTTGAACCCTTTTGGTAGTTCAAGTTCGCATTATCGGCTGTGCTGCTACCGTGTTTGTGGGCATTGGATCGATCACCGGTTGCAAGTACGGTGTTCAACGCCCCGATCTGCTGGTAGTCGCGATTCGAAGCACGCCAGGAAGCACCCACGGAAACCGTGGTGTCCACCTGCATATAGAAATCACCCTGTTTGTATTCGAAGCCATAAGCCGGCATTGTGATTGCAGCACTGACTGCGGCAGCCAAGGCACTTACCCGAAGGAAGTCACGATTGGACATATGAGAGCATCCCCATCCCGTTTTGTGTTGTTCTGTTATGAACCGGTAAAGCAACACCAACGCAGCGCAGTGTCGGCGCCTTTACTCACGGCAGATTTCAGGCGCATGATTTAATTTTTGATCGCCCTGACCCTCGACAATAACAAAAGGGGAACGCTTGTTAATGGCCGATTAATCTATAATTAATGATTGTTTTGACCAGCATTGCTGATCCGCCAATACAGCTGGGCTTTTCATCTCATAACAGGGAAATGGCTTTGCTAACCAAACACGAAAACTGTGAGGGGTGTCACCATGGCCTTACTTCGATATCCGGCAGGGAGCGCGCCTGCTGAGCAAAATCCTCCGGTGCACCAGCGAACCCATCACTCATCAACAAACTGACCACCACACCAATGAATCCCTGCTTCGGAAATTCTTCAATAATATAACCGGTATTGGGCAGTTGCCCGGGAAACTGTTCGTTGGGCCGCTGCAACTCAAAACTGTCTTCCAGCAACAATGACATGCTGGAATCAAACCCTCCCAAATAGTCCACGTAAGAGAGAAAATCCAGATTACGTTTGGTACTCACCCAGATCCAGTTATCATGGGGGTCCAGTCCGGCATCAATCACCGACTGCTCCTGCTCGTCAATGGTGCCGTCTACAGTGCCTACCCGACCGGGGGCAGCAGAGGTCATGATACTGGCCCCCAGCAATCGGTTGGCATCAATGGACATGGTAATGGTGGGATCGGCAACCAGGCTACGCCGCAGTTCCGGAATAACTCCCCGCACATCGTACATTAACGATTTGGGGCCATGATGAATCTGCACACTCAGGTTCAGCACCGGTACCGCCATGAAGTAGACACTGAAATCAAGCTGAGTGGTGGTACGAATAGGCCCGATAAGTTCACCTTTTGGCACAGCCACCAATTGATCCTTGCCCAGTTCCACTTCCGCCAAAGAGGTGAGTATCCCACCGCGCAGCTGCAGATTTAGGGAATCCAACGGCCTTTCACCCAGGTAATTCACATAACTGAAATCATCCCATACCAAATGATTATTTTTGTTATAACGGATGCTGTAAAAATCAGTCTCAACCACACCTTCCGCTGCGCTGTAACGCACGTACTGCTCATCAGAACGCAACCGTGAATTCTTCATCACGTAAACGTAGCGCAGATAACCCTGTTCATCCCGCATCCGTATCTCTGCCAGGATGCTACCGTCATGGGGTAGCCGCCCACGGTAACGTTCACCTGCGTCCTTAAACAGAAACAGAAGTTTATCGGTTTCATCCATCTGCTGTGCGCTACCCGCCAAAGGCACATGCCAACCTTCAAAATAAACGGCGCCACCGATGTTATACTGGTCTATTTGATAGGGGATGGGTTCCAGCACACCATCGATCATGGCAGCCAGGGACAGCTGTTCAAGGGGCATACCCACCAGACCAGGGGCATCCTCTCCTTCGATGGTAATGATTTTAAAGGCATCAATAGGGTGCAGGGGCGGTGTCAGTGCATAGCCAGTAGTTGCCAGCAGCCCGACACCCCAGACCAGTGCAGTCAGAATCCGTTTCATGGTGCCGCCTCGTATGTTTCTTTTTATTGTTACGAATTATTGTTACGAGGTTATAGTAACGAGGCAGCGCGCCGCACAAAGCGGCATAATAATCCGTTTACTTTGAGACATTCGGCCACCCGCGAACAGATAGCATTTCCATCAGGATCCTGTGGACGCTGTCTCGGGAGCGGAGGTAATTTCTTCATCCGGCAGCATCTCCAATGCCGTTGGCGTGGTACGCACCATGGGCATGAAATGAGAAGGGTGTTCGGATGGGTCTTCGACTTTTTTACGCAGGTGCACAGCGGTAAACACCGCCAGCAGCATCTGCATGCAGACAAAATAAATGGGCAATGCCTGTGGCCCCAGCACCCCCATTAGCTGTCCGGCCAACGCCGGGCCAATCGCCGCGCCGACACCATGCAACAGCAGAATGCCGCTGCTGCCGGATAACATGCTTTCTGCATCCAGGTGGTCGCTCAGGTGTGCCACGCACACCGGGTACACCGCGAACGCCATACCACCATAGAGCGCAATGGCCAGCATCACCCATTGCCCGGCCATCGACAACAGTGCCAACAACAATGCCGCCAGCGCCGCGCCGCAGCACACCACTGCCAGCACTTTCCGCCGATCGTGGGTATCCGAGTAACGCCCCAGGGGAAACTGCAACAACGCCCCGCCTACAATGGCGCAGCTGATGAAAGTGGCCACACTGTTGCTGTCCAGACCGATTCGCCGCCCATACACTGCGCTCATTCCCCAGAATGCGCCCATCGCCAACCCCGACAGCAGTGCTCCGGCCATAGCCACTGGCGCCACCCGGTATAGATCTCCGTATTTCACTTTGGAGACCTTGGACACTTCTGGTTGCGCCAGCCGGGTCCAGGTTACCGGCAGCACACTCAGGGTCACCAGAATGGCACCCAGTGCAAACAGGGTAAAGGCCGAGGGGGAATCCAGCCGCAGCAGTTGTTGCGCCAGCGCCAAAGACCCCAGGTTCACCACCATATAGATGGAAAATACTTTGCCGCGTTGCTCTGAGGGCGTATAGCCATTGAGCCAGCTTTCGATCACTGTGTAGAGAATCACCAATGAGCTGCCGGTTACCACCCGCAACAACAACCAGCCCACCGGGTTTACCAACAGAACATGAAGCAACACTGAGCAAGCTGCAATGGCAGCGCAGAAAGCAAAGGTGCGTATGTGGCCGATTCTTTGGATTATGGGTAATGCCAGAAAGGTACCAATGAAGAAGCCGACGAAATAACCGGACATGATCCAGCCCATGCTGCTGTCACTATAGCCTTCCAGCCCGCCACGGATCGCCAATAACGTGTTTAGCAGGCCACCACCCAACAACAACAGCGCAACCCCCAACAGCAGCGCGCCAATGGGGAGTATTAATGGGAGCATTCGCTTTCCTCCTGAAACAACTTCAACTGTGGCAATTTATGCTAACGTGAATTATAAGTGTTTTGAAACTTTGCCGGTGGACCCGTGAGGGCAGCCGACAGCACAGGTTACGTCATCTTTCATTCATAATAGGGAGTATACCCATGAGCAACAACTATTCCGCCCCCAACGCAACGCTGGTGGAAACCAATGAGTCAGGTGGATCACTGCAGGCCGGTATCGATGGTGATTATTCAATTGAACTGGCGGACATCCTGTCCGAAGCCTGGCAGAAAACCAAGGGGGCGAAGCGTTATATTCTGGGTGCGGGGATACTCATGTATATTATTGTCATGGTGGCGGTGGCCATTCTGACCACGGTTACTCTGCTCATCACCGGCACCGATCCGGAATCGGGCTCAGGTATGGGCGCCGCCATGTTGATTCAGCTCATCATACAATTTGCCATGATGGCGGTGATGCTACCCTTTTCTGCCGGTATATTCGTTATGTGCCTGAAGCAGGTGCAGGGGCAGCAACCGGAGTTCGGCGATCTGTTCTCCTGCTTCAATCTAACCGGCAAACTGCTGCTCACCATGATCCTCATGTACATCATGCTGTTTATCGGCTATCTGCTGTTTGTCATTCCGGGCATTTATCTGAACTTTGCCTACATGCTGGCGATTCCCCTGATCATAGACCGGGACATGGGCCCATGGGAGGCGCTGGAAACCTCACGCAAGGCCATCACCAAGCACTGGTTGAGCGTATTCCTGTTTTTTATTGTGCTCACCATCATTATGATCGTAAGCATGATTCCACTGGGCCTGGGTTTGATCTGGAGCGTGCCCCTTATGGCCATCGCGATGGCGGTACTGTATCGGGAAGTGTTTGGTATCACCCGCTACTGATCAGAGCAGAGCACACACCCAAAGCTGCTGCCCGCTGGTGGCAGCCTGCTGATCTTGGTACCCCCAGTCACTACACACGCACACCACGGCTGCTGGTATAGCTGTCCAGAACATCCATATAGTTCGCCCGTTCGTAGCCTTCCGGATTTGCTGCATTGCGATAGCTCAAACTGCCCTGCAACTGCTGCACGGAAGTGTATTCCTTCTCCGTCATCCAGCGACTCATATCCTCGAGTATGGTGCCGATGACCTCGGGCCCGGCTTTCAACAGTACACTGCACAGATGCACAACGTCCGCCCCTGCCAACAATGCTTTCATCACATCCTGAAAGCCATGAAAGCCGCCGGTGGCAGACAGGGTCAATCCGACATGAGGCCGGATCATGGCAATCCAGCGGATGCGCAACAGCGTATCCTGAACACTGGACAAGCTTAGTTGTGGCCTGATCTGCAGCGTCTCCAGATCAATATCCGGCTGATAAAAGCGATTAAAAACCGACACACCGGCAGCACCGGCCTGCTCCAATCGACTGACAAAGCTCACCACACCAGAAAACTGGTTGGACAGTTTTGCCACGCAGGGTATCTGCACCGAGCCTGCCAGGTGGGAGACCAACGTCAGATAGCGCTCCTCTACCATCTCGCTGCGGGTTTCCACACCGGGTTCAACACCAAACAGATTCAATTCGATGGCATCACACCCGGCCGCCTGCAGATCCTGCGCATACTCAATCCAGCCACTATCAGTCACCCCATTGAGACTGGCCACCACAGGTATAGACAGTGATTGTTTATAACGGACAATCGTTTCCAGCATCCGATCCAGACGGGATGCACAGGGGTGTACCGTGGGCAGAAAACTGTCCGCTTCGTGATGACCGATGTCCTGCATATCCATGAATCGATGCAGTTGCTCCTGTTCATGGATCAACTCTTCCTCAAACAGGGAAGGCAGTATCAGGGCCGCCGCCCCGGCATCCTCCAGGCGGCGGGCATCATCAAGGTTACCGGTCAGCGGTCCGGATGACGGCACCAGTGGATTCTTCAGGGTTAAACCGCAATAGCGTGTTGTGAAATCCACCATTATTGAATCTCCTCGTCCCAATCCAGTGCCGCCAATTGCTGATAACGCTCAAACCGTTCATGCACTTCGGCCCGTGCCTGATCCAGCAGCAAAGCGGCCCGCTGCGGATGCGTATTCCAGAGCATGCTGAAACGGGTTTCACTTTTCACAAACTCCGCGTAATCCACAGAGGGTGGTTTGGAATCCAGCTTCAGCGGATTCTGTCCCTGTTGCGCTTTACGCGGATCAAACCGGAACAGCGGCCAATGACCGGAATCCACCGCCAGATTCTGCTGTCGATGGTTGTTGCTCATATCCACCCCATGGGCGATGCACGGAGCATAGGCGATGATCAGCGATGGCCCGTCATAGGCTTCCGCTTCCAAAAACGTATGCAGGGTATGGACATCCTTGGCGCCGTAGGCAACGTGGGCCACGTACACGTTTTCATAGGTCATGGCGATGCGCGCCAGATCCTTTTTTGCGGTGGCTTTACCACTGGCGGAAAACTTGGCCACCGCGCCACGGGGAGTGGCCTTGGAGGTTTGGCCTCCGGTATTGGAATACACCTCCGTATCCAGTACCAGAATATTCACATCACGGCCGGAGGCCATAACATGATCCAGGCCACCAAAACCGATATCGTAAGCCCACCCATCACCACCGATGATCCAGATGCTTTTACGGCACAACGCATCCAGCACCGGCTCCAGTTGGCGCGCAGCGGGTTCACCGACGTTATTCAACCGGTCACGAATGGCCGCCACCCGCTGCCGCTGCTCATGAATCTCTGCCTCATTGCTCTGGGGGCTGTTCAACACAGCCTCAACCAGACTTGGTTCCAATGTATGCGCCAGCTGCCGCAGGCAATCCTCCGCAATCAAGCGCTGCTGATCGTACGCGGCTCTGATACCCAGGCCGAACTCGGCATTGTCTTCAAACAGGGAATTATTCCATGCGGGCCCACGGCCCTCGGCGTTTTTTGTCCAGGGCGTGGTGGGCAGGTTACCGCCGTAAATCGATGAACAGCCGGTGGCATTGGCAACCACCATACGATCACCAAACAACTGGCTGGCCAATTTGATGTAAGGCGTTTCCCCGCAGCCGGAACAGGCGCCGGAAAATTCAAACAGTGGTTCCAGCAACATGGAGCCTTTCATGGTGTTGACTTTCACCTCGCTCCGATCCATGTCGGGCAATCCAAGAAAGTAATCCCAGTTGAGTTTTTCCTGTTCCTTTAACGGCCCGATCGCAGCCATATTCAATGCCTTGTGGCTGGCGTTGCTTTTATCCCGTATGGGGCAGATGTCAACACACAAAGAACAACCGGTGCAGTCCTCCGGTGCCACCTGATAACTGATGTGCGTGCCCTGGGGATAATCCTTACCCTTAATCTGGACCTGCTTGAACGTGGCGGGCGCATCCTTGGCCGCGGCAGCGGGGAACGCCTTGCTGCGAATCACCCCATGGGGGCAGACGAACGCGCACTTGCCGCAATGGGTGCAGAGTTGCTCATCCCACACCGGGATTTCCAGGCCGATATTTCGCTTTTCGATTTTCGCGGTACCGGTGGGATAAGTGCCATCCGCCGGCAACAGGCTTACCGGTATCCGATCACCACGCCCGGCGATGATTTCTGCGGTAACGTTCTTCAGGAACGGATCAGTTTGCGCCGCACCCACCTCCTGTATTTCCTGGCTGGAGCTAACTTCAGCGGGCAACGGCACTTTGATCAAGGCGGCCAGCGTATTATCAATGGCTTCGAAATTGCGGCGGGTGATATCACGGCCTTTGCGACCATAGGTTTTCTCCACCGAGGCTTTGATCTGCTGTATTGCCTCCGCCCTGGGCAGAACCCCTGATATCGCAAAGAAACAGGTTTGCATCACCGTATTGATACGCCGCCCCATACCACTCTGCCGGGCAACCTCATAGGCATCAATGATGTACAGACTGATATTTTTCTGCAGCATCTGCTGTTGGGCGGAGCGCGGTAAGGATTGCCAGACCTGATCTTGCGAAAGCGAGGTGTTGAGCACAAAGACCGCCTCCTGTGCGGCCTTTTTCAACATATCGAACTTCTCCAGAAATATCGTCTGGTGACAGCCCACGTAGCGGGCGCGGTCATCCCCGATAAGATAGGCTGAGCGGATCGGCTGTTGACCAAAACGCAGGTGGGACACGGTTACCGCACCGGATTTTTTGGAGTCGTAGACAAAGTAGCCCTGGGCATGCAGATCGGTGCAATCCCCGATTATTTTGATGCTGTTCTTGTTGGCGCTGACGGTTCCGTCAGAGCCCAGGCCATAGAACAGGCATTCAAAGGGCTTGCTGTTCTGCGCCGGCGCGTTGCGCTCCTCCCAGGGCAGGCTGGAGTGCGTGACATCATCCACAATGCCCACGGTGAAATGATTGCGGGGAGAAAGACTGTGTAAATTGTCAAACACCGAGCACACCATGCCCGGTGTGAACTCCTTGGAAGACAAGCCGAAGCGGCCGCCCACCACCCGTGGCACCTGGGCGAATGGCAACCTGCCCGCCCCCGCCGCATCCAGCACCGCTGTGGCCACATCCTTATACAGGGGATCACCCTCAGCACCGGGCTCCTTGGTTCGGTCCAGTACGGCAATGGCTCGGGTGGTGGTGGGCAGAGCGGCCAGTAAGGCTGTGCCGTCAAACGGCCGATAGAGTCGCGGCTTCAATACGCCCACTTTCTCACCTTTGGCCAGCAATCCGCTGACGGTTTCGGCCACGGTTTCAGCGCCGCACCCCATCACAATGATCACACGCTCGGCATCGCTGGCGCCTTCATAGTCAAACAGTCGGTAGGCCCGGCCGGTCAGGTCGGCAAACTGATCCATGGCCTGTTGCAGGATGGCCGGGAACTGCTGGTAGTAGGGGTTGACAGTTTCCCTGGCCTGGAAAAAGACATCGGGATTCTGCGATGTGCCCCGAATAACCGGGTGTTCCGGCGACAGCGCCCGCCGGCGATGAGCTTGCACCGCATCGCCATCGATCATGGCGGCAATAACCGAATCCTCAATGCTGTGTATTTTCGCCACTTCGTGGGACGTGCGAAAGCCATCAAAGAAATGCAGTACCGGGATGCGACTGTTGAGCGTGGCAGCCTGGGTGATCAGCGCCATGTCGTGGGCTTCCTGCACGGAATTGGATGCCACCATCGCAAAACCGGTGCCACGGGCGGACATCACGTCGCTGTGATCGGCAAAAATCGACAGGGCCTGCGCCGCAACCGAACGCGCGGCAATGTGAAACACCGTGGGAGTCAGCTCCCCTGCAATCTTGTACATATTGGGCAGCATCAACAGCAGCCCCTGGGACGCGGTGAAGGTGGTGGCGAGCGTGCCCCCCTGCAGCGCACCATGGATGGCTCCGGCGGCGCCCGCTTCACTCTGCATCTCAATGATCTGAGGCACCGAGCCAAAAATATTGGGGCGGCCCTGGGCCGACCAGGCATCCGCGTGCTCCCCCATGGGGGAGGCAGGGGTGATCGGATAAATGGCGATAACTTCGTTGGTTTTATGGGCAATCAGGGCCACCGCCTCATTCCCATCAATGGTCAGGAAGTGGCTTGCTGTGTCCGGCATTGCAGTCTCTCCGCAGGGTCAGGGCACCGAGAGCATCACTGTTGCACGGCTACCCGGGCCATGAATTGATCTGGAACAAGGGTGGCAAGGGTTTTCACCGTGGAACGGAGCCCACAGCTAGACAATTACTGGAGATGCGTGAAGCATTCTGGTGCCCGTTGGGGAATCTGCCTAGGATGTTTAAAACCAACCCAATTTTGTGGCTAAGATGAAAATCGGCTTAATACTGGGAGACCAGCTTTCCCCGGGGCTTGCGACCCTGGCACAACTGGATCGGCAGCGGGATTGCCTGCTGCTGGCGGAAGTGGGCGCGGAGGCCCGATACGTTGCCCACCACCAGCAAAAAATAGCGTTCATCTTCAGCGCCATGCGGCATTTCGCCGCCGAACGACGGGACGAGGGCTGGAACGTCATATACCAGCACTACGATCCCGCTACACCAGAACGGACACTGCTTGATGTGGTGCAGGACACACTCAAGCACAACCCGGCAGACAGCCTGGTGATCACCCACTGCGGGGAATACCGCTTACAACATGACATTGACCAGCTGTGGCCCCGGGTGTTGCCCTGTGCGGTGCGGGTGCTGGACGACAACCGGTTTCTGGCGTCGCTGGAGGAATTTAAGCATTGGGCCGGCCAACGCAAACAACTGCGTATGGAATACTTCTACCGGGAGATGCGCAAGCGCACCGGCCTGCTGATGCGAAGTGCCACCCAACCGGAAGGTGGCCAATGGAATTTTGATCAGCGCAATCGCCAACCCTACCGTGGAGAACCACCGATACCACCCCTGCCTGCGTTCACGCGGGACGACATCGATAAATCGGTGCTGGAGTGTGTGGCATCGCATTTCAGCGATCATCCGGGAAAACTGCAACCCTTTAACTGGGCCACCACCGGCCAGCAGGCCCGGGCCGCCCTCGACCATTTCATTGAATTCCGGCTGCCCTGGTACGGCGATTTTCAGGATGCCATGCTCATGCATGAGCACGCCCTGTTTCACAGCCTGCTCTCCCCTTATCTGAACGCCGGCCTGCTGGAACCGCTGCAGGTGTGTGAAGCCGCCCAGACCGCCTACCAAGAAGGCCGCGCTCCGCTCAACGCAGTGGAAGGCTTTATCCGTCAGATCATCGGCTGGCGCGAATACGTGCGCGGCATCTACTGGCTGAACATGCCCGATTACGCCCATTTGAACAGTCAGCACAATCAACGGCCGCTGCCCCACTATTATTGGAGCGGTGAAACCCGAATGCAGTGCATGGCGCAATGTTTTAAAAACACCTTTGAGCATGGCTATGCCCATCACATACAGCGTCTGATGATCACCGGCAACTTCGCGCTGCTGGCCGGCATTGTCCCCAGGGAAATCTGCCAATGGTACCTGGCGGTGTACGTGGATGCATACGATTGGGTGGAATTGCCCAATACCCTGGGCATGGTGATGCACGCTGACGGCGGCTATCTGGGCAGCAAACCCTATGCGGCGTCCGGCAATTACATCCACAAAATGTCCGACTATTGCCAACATTGTGACTACAACGTAAAAACCGCCTCAGAAGCGGACAGCTGCCCCTTCAACAGCCTGTACTGGCACTTCATGCAACGTCATCGCACCGCCTTCGAGGGCAATCCCCGAATGAACATGATCTACCGAACCTTTGACAAAATGGATGCGGAAAAGCGTGCCCGCAGCCTGCAGCACGCCGAACAACTGCTGCAGCGACTGGACGAGCTGTAACAACACAGCCAGGCTCAACAGATCGTAGACACCGGAACCGGCCGCAAACTTTTACCCACCCGGGCGTTCAAAGTTTCAGACAACGCAACAAGGTAGGTGACTATGTTTCGATGGAGTCATATTGATGTGTCGGCCAACCCGGACGATGAGGCCATACATCCCCCCAATACGGCTCTGCTGTTTGATCAGGAACAGTGGGAACAAACAGTGGATGAAGAAATCGAGGTGACAACAGAAAATCCATCCCGTGGCAACATTGCCGACCACCCACTACTGGATGCCCGGCAGGAACAGGCACTGGCCACTAGCCTGCGGGATTGCTTCCGCCGATTACAGCAACAATTGGCCGGCAACAGCGAACGCCTGGCAACACTGCTGGATCAGATCCAAGCTGAAGAATGGCCGGCGCAGGCCAGCAGGCAGCCGGAGTTAAAGGTTACCCTGGACGCCATCATCACCACCCACGATCACTGGCAACTGTGCCGGCAGTGCTTAGCGGAGCCAGCCCGGGAGCAGGCGCTGCTGCAGCGGTTGATACACCTGTTCGATCACATTGACATAAACCGGGATTTCATACTGCAGCAGGCAGAGAATGTTGCACAGGGCACCACGGAGGCCACACATTCAGACCTGGTGCACACCCTGCATAAGCTTTATGACGTTCGCAATCAACTGGTGGAATGCAATGTGCGCCTGGTCTACCACCTGGCAAAACGGCACCGCGATAAAGGCATGGAATTCGACGATCTGGTGCAGGAAGGGATCCTGGGCCTGCTGCGCGCCGCCATCAAGTTTGATGCCCAGGTGGGCGTGCGCTTTTCAACCTATGCATTCTGGTGGATTCAACAGGCCATGCGTCAGGCAATCGCCAAACAGCGCTCCCTGATCCGCTACCCCACCCACATCAACCATCAGGTCAACCGTATGTACGCTTTCATGCAGGCCCACCGCAGCCGTGCCGGCCGCAATGCCACGCCAGCGGATATCCAGCGGGAAACCGGCTTTAGCCGCAAAAAAATTCAGGATCTGCGTTCCTTGTCCAACCTCTGTATCTCTGCTGACACCCCGCTGTTCGACGATGGCCAGAAAACCCTGCTGGACGAGTTAAGTTACGACTGGCAGCAAGCCGACCCGGACTCTGCCACCGCCATCGCGCAGCAGCAGCGTCGGATTCAATCCTATCTTGATCGGCTCAGTGACAGGGAGGCCACCATTGTGCGCCTGAAGTACGGCATCGGCCATCATCAGCCATACTCACTCAACGAAATCGCCCCACAGATCGGCGTCAGTCGCGAGCGGGTACGACAGATTCTGGAAGAGGCGCTGGAAAAACTCAGGCTTCTACCAGGCTGAGATCAATACCTTCCTGCTCCAAAACGGATTGCAGCAATGATTCCATGATTTGCCGCGCTTCAGCGGTACGAAGATGGATGTGCCGGTGCAAATCTTCAGATGCCTTGTCCTTGTTTTCACATTGAGCACTGTAATTCTCGAACGCCACCAGACTCTTGATGACTTCAGCCATGTGGTGGGGGCACTCGCACTCAATACTGGAAGACAGGTTTGCCGCTTTATTCAACGCGTGATCAGTGAACTGGCGTGAGGGTGCGCGCCGCATGGGAAGAATCTTGGCGCTCTTACCCTCAACGTTGACCACGTCGCTCAACAGGCTGTGCAAATCATTCCTGTCCACCGGTGCTTTCATGGTGCGCACCCCCAGCGTTCGCAGGTAGCTCACGTCCTGCTGCCGGGCAAAGCGATAAAACAGCACCACACTGCCGGCCGCCAGTGATTTGACAAACGCGCCCAGTTCCCTGGCTTCGGCTGCGTTGAAAGAAGGCACGTCGAGCATCACCAGATCATAGTGCCCGGCGCTGTACACCTGCTTGAATTCCGCGACACTGGCATGACGCTCCAGCCCCTGCAGATTCAGATACTGCAGCACCATCTGCTCCAGACTGGGCATCAGTTCCGCCCCCACCAGACAGACTTTGTAATCCCGTTTTGCGGCAGCCGGCTTGACGGTGGCCGCCCCGAACTCTGAGAGGGTCTCTTTCAATTCGCTGTCACTCATGTCCGCCACTGAACTGATGGCCAGACCGTTATCAACACAGGCCTTCAGCAATTTGAGCCGGCGCAGTGCCGCCTCGCTGTAAACGCGGCGCCCGCTTTCAGTACGCTCCGTGTCCACCGCATTGTGACGCTTCTCCCAGACCCGCAGATTGTGCACGGTCAAGCCAGTTAACTTCGCAACGGCGCCGATTCGATACTGTTTCATGGGTTTATCTCCTGGATTAATCACCACAAATAAGACAACAACAAAACAAATAATAGATACTACCTAGACACATTTCAATTAAAGCCATTATGTCAGCTATTGTCAAGAACAATACATTGACAACTAAGCAGGAGTAACACCATGAATCAATACGAAGCCCCGCTGGCAGACTTCTCGTTTCTACTGTTCGATGTCATGCAAGCCCACCAAACCTATTCAGGTTTGGCCGGTTACGAGGAATTCAGCCCGGATCTGGCGGAAGCGGTACTGAGTGAGATGGCGAAGTTTGCCAGTGGCGTGCTGCTGCCGGCGAATGCGGAGGGCGACCAGCAGGGCTGCCGCTACGACGCGGCCACCCACACCGTCACCGCACCACAGGCCTACCAGCAGCCCTTTCAACAATTCGTCGCCAACGGCTGGCCCTCACTGACCGCACCCACCGAATACGGCGGCCAGGGCTTACCCAAGATTCTGGGGGTGGCCTTCGACGAAATGTGTGCCGCCACCAACACATCCCTCAGCATGTACTTCGGCCTCACACACGGCGCCATCGTGGCACTGGAACAGCATGCCAGCGAGGTGCTGAAAAGCCAGTACCTGGAAAAACTCATCGCCGGACAATGGACCGGCACCATGTGCCTCACCGAGCCGCAGTGCGGCACCGACCTGGGGCTGATCAAGACCCGCGCCGAGCCCCAGCCGGATCAACACAACACCTACCGTATCAATGGCGCCAAAATCTGGATCACCGGGGGTGAACACGATCTGGCGGAGAACATTATTCATCTGGTGCTGGCAAAATTGCCCGATGCTCCGGCCGGAACCAAAGGCATTTCGCTCTTTCTGGTACCCAAATGGCTCACCAACGGGGAGCGCAACGGCATCTATTGCAGCGGCCTGGAACACAAAATGGGCATCAATGGTTCAGCCACCTGTTTCATGAACCTGGAAAACGCGGAGGGCTATTTGATTGGCGAACCCCATCAGGGCCTGCGCTATATGTTCTCCATGATGAATTCCGCCCGCTTGATGGTAGGTGTTCAGGGTTTGGGGCTGGGGCATGCGGCCTATCAGACCGCCCTGGGCTTTGCCCGGGAACGGATTCAGGGGCGCTCCGTGGCCGGCATTCAGGAGCCGGACAAACCCGCCGACACCATCCTGGTTCACCCGGACGTACGGCGCATGCTACTGACCCAGAAAGCCCTGGTGGAAGGCGGCAGAGCGCTGGCAATGTGGGTCGGCCTGCAACTGGACATCAGCGAACGCAGCAAGGATGACACCGCCAGGGAACAGGCCTCTGATCTGGTGGAACTGCTGACACCCGTGGTCAAGGCCCACCTCACCGACACCGGCTACCACATCTGCGACCAGGCGGTACAAACCCTGGGCGGGTCCGGCTACACCCGGGACTGGGGCATTGAACAACTGCTGCGTGACTGCCGGATCTCGCGTATTTATGAAGGCACCAACGGCATTCAGGCGCTGGACTTCGTCGGCCGCAAGTTACCCATGGGAGGTGGCCGCGCTGTCAAGGCGCTGTTGACAGAACTCAGCGGCATGCTGACATCCATCACTGAGCCCCAGGTTCAACAGCCACTGCAGAAAGCGCTCGCACAGCTGCAGGATGCACTGGGCTGGTTGACCCAGCACGGCTTGCAGGATCGGGAGCAGGCTGCGGCAGCGGCCACCCCCCTGTTGAAACTGTTCGGAATTGCCGTGCAGGGATTTTTACTGGCGCGCAACGCCCAGGTGGCGGAAGACTTGATGGCCAACGGCGATGAGCGCCCTGTGCTGCGGAGCAAAAGCAAAACCAGGGACGTGTACCTGCGGGAAATCCTGCCTGAAATGCAGGCTCTGACGCAAACCATCAAAGCCGGCAAGGATCACCTGATGGCCTTTAGCGCCGAGGAGTTCTGATGGATGGCCGGGTCAGCAACCAAGGATGACACAGACCGCACTACCTTGATTATCGGCGCCGGCAGCACACTGGCCGGTGCCCTTATCAGGCAGCTTGCCGCGGAGGCCGATGGCGGCCGCATTGTCGCCATCAGCCGCCGGCCTGCGCCGACACCTGGCGCCGCCGTGCACTGGATAACCTGTGATTACAGTGAACAACACATCGCCTCAACCTGCGCCAAGCTGATGACCTATCAAGGCAGTGTGCAGCGGGTTTACCTGTTCAACGGGCAACTGCACAACACTGATCTGCTGCCGGAAAAAAGGCTGGAAGATCTGAGCGAGCGCTGCCTGCAAAGCATCCTGCATTCAAACACCATTGTACCGGCCCTGTGGCTGGCGCGCCTGCCCACCCTGCTGCGCGGCCCCAGGCATTGTGTGGTCACCCTGCTGAGCGCCAGGGTGGGCAGCATCAACGACAACCAACTGGGCGGCTGGTACAGCTACCGTATGTCCAAGGCCGCCCTCAATATGCTGGTGAAAACCGCCGCCATTGAATATCAGCGGCGGGCGGAGAATGTGTCGCTGATGGCTTACCATCCGGGCACTGTCGACACGCCCCTGTCCAAGCCATTCCAAAGCCGGGTGCCTGAGGACAAACTGTTCAGCCCGCAACGGGCAGCAACTTACCTGACGCAATGCTGTGATGGCATAAAACCGGGACAAAGCGGACTCTATCGGGATTGGCGGGGTGAGGATATTGCCTGGTAGCGCAGCGACAGAAGACCGTCACGCACAGTGGACAATAAGCCGGGTAGCCGTACACTAGCACAGAAGACATCCGCCCGCTTCCACACAAGATGATTCCCATGATGGCCAGTTTCACCACCAAGATCCAGCCCATTGCCCTGCCCCTGTGGTACGTGCTGTTGTGCCTGCTGCCTTTAGCCTGTAGCGATAGCCGCACCCCGGAGCACATCATTATCCAAAACCTGGAACACCTGGAAAGCGGAATTGAAGAAAAAGACCCGGATCAGGTGCTGGATCTGTTACACCCCAATTTCGGCACCCGCTCCGGCCATGACAGGCTATGGATCAAGCGCACCCTGGCGTTCTATATGCTGAAACATACCAACATTGAAATTGTGGCCAGCGCACTGGCAATCGAGATGGAGGCGGACGTGGCCCACGCCCGTTTCAACGCACTGGTGACCGGTGGTGAGGGCCTCATCCCACAGCAGGGTGCTGTCTATCAGGTGCACACCGAATGGCGCCTGGAGGGCACTGACTGGTTGCTGGTGTTTGCCGATTGGGAGCGGCGCTGAGGGCGCATCTTGAGTTTTGTATAACCCCCCATTACAGTGTGCAAAAGGCCGTTATAATTGCATGCAACAAACCCTGTACCAGCAGATTGAATTGCAAACAGATCCATAAATTACCGTTACAGGAGATGTCATTATCACTTACTCCGTTGATATTACCCGGGTTGAACGCGATCTGTATGAGCTTGCCAAGTTCGGCTACAGAGAGAGCGATAAAGGGATCTACCGGCAGGGCTTCACCGAAGCCGACTGGCAGGCTCGACACTGGATCACCGACCACTTTCAGCGTTGCGGATTGCACACCCACATGGACGGCGCCGGTAACGTCTGCGGCCGCTATGGCCCCCAGGACAAACCGGCCATCCTGATCGGCTCGCATCTGGATTCGGTACCGGCCGGTGGCATCTTTGACGGCACCCTGGGGGTGATCGCCGGCCTGGAATGTGTGCGCATCATTCAGGAACAGGACATTCCCCTGCAATACCCCATTGAGATCATTGCCACCAGCGAAGAGGAAGGCCGCTTTGGTGGTATGCTGGGTGCGCAGGCACTCAGCGGCAGCCTGACACTGGACTGGCTGGAAAACGCCAAAGACCCCACCGGTGAAACCCTGAAGCAGGCCATGGCGGCACGGGGTCTGGATTACCATGAAGCCCTGCACGCCAAACGCAACCCGGAGGATGTAAAAGCCTTTATCGAGCTGCACATCGAACAGGGCCCGGTGTTGGAAGCCAGCAAAAAAACCATCGGGGTGGTGGAAGGTATTTCGGGCGTTTTCAAATGGCTGATCAAATTTCTGGGCAAGGCAGACCACGCCGGCACCGCGCCCATGGATTTACGCAGCGATGCCTTTATGGGGCTGGCGGATTTTGCCCACGAGATCAAGCGCATCATCGACGAGAATGGTACGGATAAATCCCGCCTTACCATCGGCCGCGTGGATTTGAAACCCGGCTACGCACATACCGTACCCGGTGAAGCGGATTTCACACTGGTGGGCCGGGATATGTCGGAACAGGTGATGCGCGACCTGGCCGACAGTTGCCGCAAGGCCCTATCAGCCATTGCCCGCCGGCACCGGCTGATGTTTGAGTACGAGCAAATGAGCTGGCTGGAGCCCAAAAGCTGTTCCCAGCATGTAATGGACGTGATTGAACAAACCACCCAGGAGCTGGGTTACAGTTATCAGCTTATGCCCAGTGGGGCAGGCCACGATGCCCAGTTCTTCACCGACATCACCCCCACCGGCATGATCTTTATTCCCAGCGTGGGCGGTGTCAGTCACGCACCGGATGAATGGTCGCACTGGGTGGATGTGGAGAAAGGCTGCAACGTTTTACTCAACAGCCTGCTCCGGTTACAGGCAACGCTTTAGGGCTGGCTGCATCAACCGGCAGCATGCCAGCCCAGTTCATCGGCGCGCTGCCGTGCCAGCGCGGGCACATCCTGCGCCACAAAGTGATGGTGCAGTAACTGCACCCCCAACACATGGTTGATCACCGCATCCAATTGCACCTTGGTTTCACGGTCCATAGCGGGATTCTCGTGATCGCTGATCATCTTCTGGATTGCCACGCTGTCCAGCAAACCCGCCGACTCCACTTTTTCCTTGCTGGCAAACTCATCCATCAATGCCATCATGGATTGCCATTTCTTTTGGTCGGTATGGGCCGGCGGCGCCATAAAGGCAAACTTCTGGCGTTTATACAGGGTTTCCGGCAACAGCCCCTTCATGGCTTCACGCAGCACGTATTTTTCCGTGGCCCCTTTTATACGCAGCTGGGGTGGCACCGTGGTGGCGAACTTAGCCAGATGGTGATCCAGAAACGCCGGCCGGGCTTCCATGGAATTCGCCATATCCACTCGATCCCCGCCCCAGGTCAGGATCTGGCCCTCGAGCATGGTTTTGATCCACACATACTGCGCTTTATCCAGAGGATGACGGCCATCCAGTTGGCTGCGATCAAAGGTGGCCGCGATCTGCGCCCCCGCATCATAATCCTTGAGCTGGGCCCGCCATTCGGGATTCAACAGTGCCATGGCAAAGTCATGGCAATGCAACCAGTTCTGCAGGCAGGTGGGGGTAAAGCCCACCACATCGCTCATGGCCTCGGAGTTGAAATCCTCCCGCGGCAGCATGGCCCCCCGAAACAGACTGTTGCTCTCCTCCAGGCTGGATTGCCATTCCTTGCGCAGGGTGGCAGGCAGATCATCCAGGCCGTACAGGAACATATCCTTGCGGAAGGCCGGGTAACCGGCGAACAGCTCATCGGACCCCTCACCGGTTAACACCACCTTGTACTTATTCTGTTTGACGGTTTCGCTCATCAGCAGCTTCGCCACCGCCAGCGTATTGTAAATAGTCCGTTCGGTGTGCCAGATGGTGCGGGAAAAATTATCGTAGAGATGATCCGCCGACAGGGTCAATACGATTTGCTCGGCACCGGTTCTGTCTGCCATTTCCCGGGCAATGGGGGTTTCATCGTATTCGCTGCTGTCAAAGCCGATGGTGAACGCCTTCACCGGGTCCTGACGGGCAGCCGCCGACAGGCCCAGAATGGAACAACTGTCGATGCCGCCGGAAAGGTAACAGCCCACCGGCACATCGGCATTAAGCCGCAGTTGCACAGCCTCCAGCAACTGATCGCGCACACCTTCAATATAATGGCTTTCATCGTGGTGATTGACGTACTCACCGGCCACCGGAAAATCAATATCCCAAAATTTCTTCTGACTGATGACCAGCTTGCCTTGCTTGCGTTGAACCTTGATCATGTGTCCCGGCGGCACCTGATGCACACCATCGAAGGCGGTACTGCCGGGCACCATCACCTGAATCAACTGATGATAGGTGCCGGCGGCAGTGAGCTGACGCTTCACGCCCGGGTGGGCAAACAATACTTTCAGCTCCGATCCGAACACCACCCCATCGGCGGTTTCACTCCAATACAACGGCTTGATACCAAACCGGTCCCGCACCAGATACAGGCTGTCTTCCGTTTTGTCATATAGCGCGAAGGCAAATTCACCACGCAAGTATTCCAGGGTTTTTTCCATGCCGTAGCGGGGATAGAGATGCAGAATAATTTCGGAATCACTCTTGCTGGCGAAGCGGGCACCATTGGACACCAACATGGCGCGAATGCGCTGAAAATCGTAAAACTCCCCATTGTGCACCAGATAGTACTGCTGATCCGGTGACACCAGCGGCTGGCGACCGCGTTCCTCATTCAGATCAATAATGGACAAGCGGGCGTGACTCAATCCCAACCCCAGACCGGGCGGATTGGCATAACCGAAATTATCCGGGCCGCGATGATATTGGATGGCAGCCATATTCACCAACAATTGGGAATCAATGGGCTGTTGGGGGTCGCGGTGAAACACACCGGCAATACCACACATAATCTTCTCCTGTTGACTTCACCCTCGCGGGCACACATTTACATCCAGACATCCATTACCCGTTCGATGCGCTCACACATGCAGGTGAGCAGGGCCATGCGCAGGAACACAGCACCACGGGCCTGGGAGAAATACCAGTTGTGGGGTGTTTCATCCAGGTCGGTGGACAGCTCATCACCACGGGCCAGCGGGTGCAGCACAATGGCGTGCTTCTTGAGTGGGGATTTTCGATCCAGGACAAAACTGGCACCATAGGATTCAAAGCCATCCCCTTTCCAGGCGATGGCATTGATGTAAACCACATCCAACGTCGGCAGTGCCTTGTCCATGTCCGTGCTGATGGTGATCTTCAGCCCGGCCTGCTGCAACTGTTCCAGCTGCCCTGCATCCCAGATGCGGTCGCCCTCTTCATCATGAATGATCACCACCTCCTCCAGGCACTCAGGAAAAATCGCCAGCATCTTCAACAGACTGCGTACTGTTCGCATCTGATTGGGTACACCGATGATGCCCATGCGGATGGGCTGGCGCTGCTCGCCGCTGTCACTGAGCAAATCCGGCCGCCACTTGAAAATGGTATACAGATCCGCCAGCGCCTGGGTCGGGTGCTCATCCAATCCGTTGCCGGCATTGATGATGGGAATACGCAGGCTGCGCATCATGTCTTTTACCGAGGATTCGTTGGTATCGCGCAACACCACACAATCGCCATAATTGTTGAACATCTCCCCCACATCGGACAATGACTCACCCTTGGCAATGCCCGTAGTGGAACGATCCGTAATCGACATGATGTCGCCGCCCAGCCGATGCCAGGCACTTTCAAAGGAAAGGCGGGTACGGGTGCTGGGCTCATAGAAGGCGCTGATCAGAATCTTGCCCTGTAACGGCGTGCGAAAACGTTGCGGATTAGCTTCAAACTTGGCTGCCAGACGAAACAGTTGCAGCAGAACATCACGGCCGAACTGATCTGAGGAAATGATGTGTTGCGAGGACAGTTGCTTCAAGTGCTCGCCGTCTTCCTGAATGGATTTCAGTAATCCCTTGGGATGCGCATCACCGTACACATCCGGTACAGCGCGCTGAAACTCAACATTGCGCTCTTTAAAATCATTCACCACAGTGTCCCCCGCTTCCAGTCCAGAATCAAAAGCGATATCAAAACAACCGGAGACGCGCAGGTGACAAGCAAGGCCCCTCCAACCAATACTTCGAACAAGGTTTCGCTAATTGGCACGTTATTTCTCCATACGCTGTAAGCGTTCCCAGTTGAATTCATCATCGTACAAGGCCAACCCAACCAAACATATCGCTAAAGACACCAGGCAGGATGTTAACGCGGCCACATAAAAGCCTATCTGAGTATAGGCCACCAATCCAATGGCCGTGCCCAGCGCCATGGCCAGCCCCGCGTACAATCCGCCCAGGCGTGGGCGATAAAGGCCGAACACAATGGGCCAGATGGTACTGGCGACAAATGCGCCGGTGAAGTTCAAGAGTTCGCCCAGCGTGGTCATGCGCGGCAGACACAGAACCCAGGTGACCACACCCAGCCCCAAGATCACCCATTTGCTCACCTTGAACAGATGCGCATTACTGGCATCGGGGCTGATCAGGCCGCGGTAGACATCTTCGGTTAACAGATCGCTGGTGGCCGCCAACAGGGAATCCAGGCTGGACGCCAACGCTGAAAACACCACGATGAACACGAACACGGCTCCGATACTGCCAAGCAATTTTGCGGCCACCATGGGGCCCACCATATCCGGGCTGGGGGGATAGAGACCCAAGGCCGGTGCCGCCAGGGCGATAAAACCGGTTACGATGGGGATCGGCAACCACATCAAACCGGATATCAGGTACGCCCGTTTGCCGATGCCATCACGGAAGGCGAAGGCCCGCGACCACCAAACGTTGGAATGAAATATTTCACCGATACCAAAGAACAGGTTGTTAAACAGAAACATGATGGCCGCAGGAAACAGCAGATTCAGCAATTGGGGTTGCTCACGGCTGACGCTGTCGTAGATCGTGGTCAATCCCACATCGCGCCAGCACACATAGCCGATAAAGAGCACACCACAGAGAATGATCACCGTCTGGATAAAGTCGGTGGCGATCACCGCTCGCAGCCCGCCCAACAGGGTATAGCCCACACAGATGGCCAATATCACCGTCATGCCCACGTGATAATTCAGCCCGCTTAAGGCGTTCAATAAAATGCCACCGGCCATGCCCAGGCTGATCAACCAGCCCATGGCATAGCAAAAGGACACCACCAGAAACACATACCAAGTGCCCCGCCCATAGCGCACGCGAATAAAATCACCGCAGGTAAAACCCTTGGGCATCAACGACTTGATGCGTTTTGCCAGGGGCGCGAACAGGATCAGTCCCAGGGCAGCCATGGAATACCCCACCATCCCCCAGATACCAAACTGATAGGTCAGCTGGGGGGCCACCAGAGTGGTATTACTGGTGACCCAGGTGGCCATGGCGGTGGCCGACGCCAACGCCAAGCCCACATTGCGCCCGGCCAGCATAAAGTCGTCGATGGTGCGGTTACGGCGCCCCAGCCACCAGCCAAACCCCACCCAGGCAATGCCGAAAAGAACAAGAATGATGACAGCGTTTTGAGTCGATATCTGTGCGGAATACATAAGATCCGTCGGTTATTGTTTTTGGATTAAGAGCGAGTGAAACGCAACAATGTGACCATCAGAAAAACAAACAACCCGGCACCGATGGCAAACAGCACCATCGCGTCCGGCAGGGCCCGATGCTGAACCTCAAAGCGCGTTGCCCGGGTTAACGGCACATCGCCCCGATTCAGTAAACGGGCAAAATAAACACCATTGTCAAAGCCACTGAGATGAACCTGCGATTGCCCTTGCAGACTGAGACTTCGCACCAGCTGTTGCGCTTGCGGATCCGTGGACACCTGTACCGTGACAGGCTGCGGCTCCCCCAATTCGTTCCAGCTCAAAGTGATAAAACCCTCGCTTACTTTCTGAGCACTAAGTTGTAACGGCGGCAAACCCTGACTCCAGACCGGTGCAGATTGCACCAGGAGTGCGCATAAAAGCAGAAACTTCACGGAACGTTTGAGGGGTGGGAGCACATTACGCTGGGAGGAGTCGGGTGTCATAGCAACTGTTAAGCGATGATCGCTTGTGAGTTAAGCACTCAGGGTAACAAAGCTTTGAACTCAATTCAATTTGCGCCCGGAGGCGGTTTTTCCGGTGTTTTTTGCTCCTGGAGCGCCAGTTTACGGGCCACGTCACCGGGCGATCCGGTGTTGCGCGCCAGCAATTCATAGGCCACCGGAACCACGTAAAGCGTAAACAGTGTCGCCGCCAAGGTGCCCGCCAGCACCACCACACCGATCACCAGCCGGGTTTCCGCACCGGCGCCACTGGAACTGATCAGGGGAATGGAACCGGCGGCGGTGGTGATTCCGGTAATCAGAATAGGGCGAAAACGAACCTGAGTAGCCTCAATGATGGCGGCCTTGAATTCCACCCCCTGATCCCGCAACTGATTGGCAAACTCCACAATCAGAATGCCGTTTTTCGACGCCAGCCCCACCAGCATCATCAGGCCGATCTGGGAATAGATATTCAACGAACTACCGGTCAGGTAAAGCCCGAACAAACCACCACACATGGCAAGCGGCACGGTGAGCATGATAATGAAGGGATGCACATAACTTTCGAACTGCGCCGCCAACACCAAAAAGGTAACCAGCACCCCCAGCAGAAACACAAACAGAATACTCTCGCCGGCAAACTGATAATCACGGGACTGGCCCTTGTAATCGATGTTCACATTAGGCGGCAAATGCGCCCGCACCAATCCTTCCAGGTAGCCCAGTGCCTCGCCCAGGGAAACGCCCTCCGCCAGATTGGCCTCCAGGGTAATGGCGCGCACCCGATTGTAACGATTCAGCGTGGTGGCGCCGGCAAATTCTTCCAGCTTCACCAGATTGCCCAGGGGTACCAACTGATCCGCCCGCTCCGCCCGCACATAAATGTTCTGCAAACTGATGGGCGTATTCTGGTTACTGCGTTCACCCTCGAGAATAACGTCGTACTCCTCGCCCTGCTCGATATAAGTGGTCACCCGGCGCGAGCCCAGCATGGTTTCCAGAGTACGGCCGATATTTCCCACCGACACCCCAAGATCCGCCGCCCGATTGTAGTCGATCACCACATTCAGTTGCGGTTGCGTTTCCTTGTAATCCCAATCGATGCCCAGCAAACCGGGGTTATCGGCGTTGATTTTCTCCATCAGAATATCGCGCCATTGCGCCAGCTCTTCATAGGTGCCTCCACCCAAGACAAACTGCACCGGTTTTTGGGCCCGGGCACCAAAGCCCTGGCGCATCACGGGGAAGGCGCGTACACCCGGTAAATCCTGCAGCTTTTGCCGCACCTCGGCCATGATTTCAAAGCCCCCACGGCGCTTGGCCCAATCATTCAACACGTTGATCACCACGCCGGTGTTGAAATTTTGCTGACTGCCGAAACCGCGCGGTGCCCGAATCAACAAGCGGGTTATTTCTTCCTGTTCCACGTAGGGCATCATGCGCCGTTCGATTTCATCCATGTATTTTTCCATGTACTCATAGGTGGCCCCTTCCGGCCCGTTCACCATCAGGTAAAACACGCCACGATCCTCACGGGGGGCATACTCCGAGGGTATGCCTTTGAACAGCACATAACAGGCAACCAACAGACTCACAAAGCCGATCACCACCACCCAGGGTGCGTTCATGCAAAATTCAATACTGCGACCGTAACCGGCTTTCAGCCAGGCAAACACCGCATCCACCAACTTGACCACCGGACTGTGATCGTCGTTCGGCCGCAGTAATTTGGACGCCAGCATAGGGGAAAGCGTCAATGCAATCAGCGTGGAAAAACACACCGCCGCCGTCATGGTGAGGGCAAACTCTGAAAACAAGCGCCCCAGATCCCCCTGCAGAAACGCAATGGGAACAAACACCGCCACCAGCACCAGCGTGGTGGCAATCACGGCAAACCCCACCTGACGCGTACCGCGATAGGCCGCCAACAAGGGTGGCTCGCCGTACTCCTGCATGCGTCGCACCACGTTTTCCAGCACCACCACGGCATCATCCACCACCAGGCCAATGGCCAGCACCAGTGCCAGCAAGGTCAGCAGGTTGATCGAAAACCCAAACAGCAACAGCGCTATGGAGGTTGCCACAATGGACACCGGCACCGTTACCGCCGGCACCAGCATGGCCCGGGCACTGCCCAGGAAAAGATAAATCATCAACACCACCAGGCCGATGGCAATGGCCAGCGTGGTGTAGACCTGTTGCACCGCATCCTCCACGAACACGGAAGAATCGTAACTCTGTTCCAGGCTCATATGCTCCGGCAGCATGGCGTTGACCCGCTCCCGCTCCCGCTTGGCACCGCGGGCCACTTCAATGGTATTGGCCGTGGATTGCTTGATGATGCCGATCCCCACCTGGGGGATACCGTTACCCCGAAACAGGATGCGGGTTTCTTCCGTGCCCCGCTCCACCCGGGCAACATCCCCCAGGCGTACCAGATAGCCGTTATCGCCACGGGCCAGCACCAGGTTGGCAAAATCCGTGGCGTCGGCAAACGCACGCTGCACCCGTACGGTCAGTTGTCGTGTTTCCCCTTCAATGGTGCCCGCCGGCAGTTCCACGTTCTCCGCCCGCAGTGCCGATTCCACGTCGTTGGCTGTCAAGCCCCTGGCTGCCAGCTGATTTCGATCCAGCCACACCCGCATGGCATAACGTTGGCCTCCGCCCACCCGCACCCGGGCCACACCGCTGATCACCGAAAAACGATCCACCAGATAGCGCTCCGCATAATCCGACAGCTCCGGCACGGTCATGCCTTCCCCCACCAGATTCAGCCACATGATGACGTCGTCATCACCACTCTGTTTCTGTATTTCAGGCGGGTCTGCTTCCTGCGGCAGATTGTCAGAAATACCGGCCACCCGATCCCGCACGTCGTTGGCGGCGGAATCAATGTCACGGTCGATGTCGAACTCAATGGTGATGCGGGAATTGCCGTCGCTGCTGACGGATTCCACATAGCGAATGCCCTCGATACCGGCGATACGCTCTTCGATGATCTGGGTAATACGGGTTTCCACCACGGCGGCGGCAGCCCCCCGATAGGCGGTATCAACGGTCACCACCGGCGGATCAATACGTGGATACTCCCGCAACGACAAGCGGTCGAACGCCACCAGCCCAAAGGCAATCAACAACAGGGATAGCACAGAAGCGAATACCGGGCGCTTGACGGAAATATCGGAAATCAACATCTCAGTCACCCATCGCAGGTGAACGATCCAGAGTGGATATGGCCACGCCATCCTGTAATTTGAGGGTACCGTCCACCACGATTCGGTCACCGGCGGCCACCCCTGCCAGCACTTCCACGCGGCCATTTAAGCGCACGCCGATGTTGACCTGTGTTTTCTCCACCGCCAAACCAGCCCCCTGCTCCCGCACCACAAACAAATAATGCTCATCGCGCTGCTGCACCAAGGCGGATTCCGGCACCACTAATGCGGTGCGGGGATTGCTCTGCAGCACCACCTCCATCAGCAGGCCCGCTTGCAGATGGCCCGCAGCGTTATCCAGCAGCGCGCGCACGGTCACCGAACGGGATACCGGGTCCACCTGATTGTCGATGGATTCCACCACACCATCGAAATAGCGGTCGCCCAGGGCGCGGGCTCGGGCGCGAATGGCCACGCCCGGCCGCAGCGAAGCAAGGAATAAGGAAGGCACATTGAAGTCGAGTTTCATGAGAGAATCGTCCACCAGGGTGGTGATGACGTCCCCGGGGGCAACGTAGGCGCCCGCACTGACGTTACGCAGCCCCACTCTGCCGGAAAACGGTGCCCGTATTACCCGGTTGGCCAGGCGGGATTCGATGGCCGCCAGCCGCGCCCGCGCCACATAGAACTCACGCTGTTTCTCATCCAGCAATGATTGCGAGGCATCGCCGCGTTTGGCCACCGCTCTGATGCGCTCCAACTGGGACTCAGCCTCATCCACCGTGTACCGGGCTTCCTGCAGAACGGCCTGCTCCTCGGCGCTTTCCAGCCGCGCCAGCACCGCCCCTTGCGCCACCCTCTGGCCACTTTCAAACAGGATCGCCTCAATGGTTTCCGCCACGTTCGCCGTCACTGTAACGAACTCGTTGGGCTTAAGTGTGCCCAGAGCCTCCAACGGATCCGCAATCTGCTCGGATTGCACCGTCCGCACCACCACCCCCACGTCCTGGGCAAGCGCGGGTTTCAGGGGCAACACCATACAAAAGGCGGACAAAAAAAACGGCAGCACGAACCCACAGCGCGCAGTCAGCATCACATCATCTCCGGACACAGGTCAACTTCTAGTGAAAACGTCAGCTTCTAGTAAAAAGGTCAGCTTTTGGTGAAAAGGCCGCTCTTTATAAGCTGACACTATGCCATGAAAATGGTTTCGTTATGAAACTGCTGTAGAAGAAGCGTTCAGACGAACACCCACCAGCAATACGGCCAGGCCGGCGATGATGGCGGGCATACCCTCATACACCGCGCCGTGCAGGCCGGCAAAACGCCACACCAGGGATACCAGGAAGCCAACCACCACCGCTATGATGCTTAACCTCTGGGAAGGCCGCAGCCCGAAGCACAGCACCAGCAACAGGGGCGCAAAAGCACTGGCCAGACCGGACCAGGCCAGTATTACCAGACTGAATACGCTTTCCCGGTTCAGCAGTGCCCAGCCCAACGCCAAAGCGCAGACCACCGCTGTCACCATCTTGATTTCACGGGTGTTTTCAATGTTGTGAGGTAATACATCATGGGTTAGCGCAGCAGAACAACTGAGGATCAGGGAGTCTGCCGTGGACAGGGTTGCTGCAAAGATGCCCGCCAACACCAGCCCCACCAATACCGGCGGGAACAGTTCCTGGGCCATGGTGGGCAGAGCCAGCTCAGCATCAAACGCTGCAGGATCCCCCAGGTACACCCGGGACAACATGCCCACCCCGGTGGCCATGGCATAGAACGCCAGGAACCAGAGATAGTACCAGGCGCGGGCCCGCAGCATGCGACTCTGATCGTCCAGTGCCATAAAGCGCACCATAATATGCGGTTGACCGATCACCGACATGCCGGCAAACGCCCAGCTGATCGCAAACAGGATGCCGCCCGCCAATCCGGGTAGCACCATGTCCTTGGGAAACCAGTCCAGGAAGCCGTCAATGGCCCCCATCTTCTGCCACGAGCCGTCAATCCCACCCAGGGCGCTGGTGGCCACCACCAGCAACAGTCCCATGGCCACGATCATCACCACCGATTGAGCCGCGTCGGTCCAGATGGATGCCCGAATTCCACCGGCCCAGCAATAGGCCAGTACCAGGGTTGCCCCCATCACAGCGCCAGCCCATTGCGGCCAGCCAAACAGTACCTGCAGTGCTTTGCTGCCCGCCACCAATTGGGCACTGGCATAGGCCAGCAAAAACACCAGCGACACCAACCCGATCAAGCGCTGCAAGGCATCGTGCCTGCCACCGTACCAATTACTCAGTACCCCGGCATAGCTCACCTCACCGCTGGCCTCGGTGGCCTTGCGTAAACGCCGGTGCACGTAAATGGAGGCAAGAAAATCACCCAGTATCCAGCCTACCATGATCCAGATGGCGGCAAGGCCGGTGGCGTAGGTGTAACCGATCACCCCGATGAACATATAACCGCTGTTGTTGGTGGCCACCGCCGACAATCCCACCAACGCCGGGCTCACCGAACTGCTGGCCAGGTAATAATCCTGCTTGGTTTGCCGGCTGCTCAGCACCGAACTCAAACCGATGGCAACAAATAACCCCAGGAAAAACAGAAAACTTGCGACCATTAGCCCGCCTTTTCGTTGTCAGTGTAAAGCCCCAGTAACACCTGGAACGATTCGAGATCATGCAGCGGCAACAGCACCGGATCATCAATAATATCCTGTCGGTAACTTTCCGTTTGCTGCAGCACATCCCCCAGATAGTGCACCGCCTCATCCAGGTGGCCCATCACTGTGTTGGCGCAGGCCAGTTGATAAAATGCATGGGTATTTTCCGGATCGATGCGTAAAGCCTGGTGGCACAGGTTGGATGCCCATTGCGGTTCGCCCAGCTCCAGCACGGCATCCGCCTTGTAGGTGAGCGCCTCGCAATCCTCCGGCCGCACCCCCAGAATCTGATCATAAATCAGAATTTTTTTGGTTATGTTGGTTTCCTGGCCGGCACGCAGCCAGAGCGACTGCACCTCGTTGGTGGTTTCAATCTGTTCGCGGTTTTCCTCAATGTGCTGGGATTTCTGGCTTAACTGCTGCTCAATGGACTCCAACCTGGCCTCATACTGCTTGATCAAGCGGTTGATTTCCTCATCCGCCAGTGAGTGTACCCGCTCCTTGATTTCGCGAATGGACGTCCATCCCACCAGCACCAGAATTGAGCTGGCCGCCGCAATCAAGTAGAAGAAATAGGTAATGGTATCGGTGGCGTAGGTTACGGCGCGGTCCACGGCAGAGTGCTCACGATCCACTGTCATTTGAATGAACTCCGCCCTCTGGGCACCCATGTCGGTACGCAACTGCTTGAGTTCATCCAGCACATAGCGTTCTATGAACGGGGAATACAGGGGTTCTTCCAGGTTATCAACCGCCTCTTGCACAGCGGCCGCCGGGACTGTGTCCGCGGCGGCCGTTGCGTTTAACGTGCACAGCAGCAATATAGTGAGCGTGGTTAACAGGCGAGGCATATGGCCCTTCCATGGTCGTGTACTTCCACCAACTGACTGTGCAATGCCTTGATGGCCGGCGCGTAGTCATCTTCGCCAATCACGAACTGCATATCCACCTGGCGCATGGATTGGTGCATGGCCAAAACGCTGATGTTGCTTTCCGCCAAAGCCGACACCGTCTGCGCCAACATACCCGGCACCTGCATGTCGCTGCCGATGGCAGACACAATGGCCACCTTCTTCTGGTTGATTTCCGCATCGGCAAATCGCTCCTGCAAGGCAGCACGAATGCGTTTCACGGTTTTCAAATTGGTGGACAGATAATGAGTGATGGTATTGGCGTTAATATCCTTGGACACAATATGACCGTGGAAACGCTTCACCGTTGCCAGAATCTCCCGATCATACAGATCGATGTTGCCCGCCATATCCTGGTCGAACACCTCAATGGCGTACACACCCCGGCAGCCGGCGATGATTTCAACACAGGGTGACTCACTGACGTAATCACTGGTGATCAGGGTTCCGGCGTGTTCCGGCTCAAAGGTATTCTTCACCCGCAACGGGATATTGTGCTTGCGCAGCCCTTTCGCCGCCTTGGGGTGAATAGCCTCCATCCCCAGGTTGGCCAACTGGTCCGCCACATCGTAATTGGTGCGGCCAATGGGCACCGCGTTGCCTTCGCCAACCAGACGCGGATCGGCGCTGCTCAAGTGAAATTCCTTGTGAATCACGGCTTCACAGGCTCCGGTGAGCACAGCGATGCGGCTGAAGGTCATTTCACTGTAACCACGATCAAAGGTGGACATCAGGCCCTGTTCACTGTGCGCATAGCCGGTGGCAATGGGCAGCTGGGTGCTGAGATCGATGTTGGCAAAAGCCTGCTCGATGCGTTCATCCAGGGACATATGCTGGCTGGCGCGCCAGCCGGTGAGATCCACAAAACAGGCGTTGACACCATCCTGTTGCAGCAGCTTGGCCATATTCCAGGCGCTGTGGGCTTCGCCGATGCTGGCCAGCATTTCCCGTACCGTATGCAGATGCGCATCCAGGGCAAAATGCCCGTGCAGGCACAGTCGGCCCAAATCGGTCAGGCAGCGCTGGGCGTCATTCAGGCGTTCGGTGACAAATTCATTGGCTTCCCGCAGGGAACGGGCATCCCGGAACAGCTCGGCGTTGATGCCGCACAGTTCCTGTTTCAGCGCGGCCAGCGCATCCTGCCAACCCTGGTCACTGACACCCCGGGAAAACAGCTCATAAACGCCGGGTTGACCGGTTTTTTTGTGTTCCAGCAATTTGTTGGTGACACCACCATAGGCCGAAACCACAAACACCCGGTTATAACGCACCGGCTTTTCACCCGGCCCCAGAATAATATTGTCGCGAACAGCGGCGTAGTTACTCATCGAAGTGCCGCCAATCTTCTCAACACTGTGAAAAGACATGTTTGGTTTATTCCTCTATTTTTTCGGCTTCCAGTTCGTATGCGCCTTCGGCGTTGTGTACTTCCTTACCGGTTAACGGTGGATTAAAGACACAGGCCATTTTCATCTCTTCAAAAGCGCGCAGAACATGTTTGTCGTGCTTGTCCAGGATGTACAGAGTACCCGGCGTAATGGGATAAACTTTGCCGTCGTCCAGCGTTTCCACCTCACCCTTACCGGACATGCAGTACACGGATTCCAGGTGATTCTGGTAATGCATCTGGAAATCGGCACCCTTATAGATAGTGGTGATGTGGAAAGAAAATCCCATATTGTCGTCTTTCAACAGCATCCGGGTGCTGTCCCAGTTACCTTTGGGATCGACAATTTTGCGCCCGCTTTCTTCTGCTTCCTGAAGTTGTCGTACGATCATGTTAATACCTGCTGTAATACTGCTTATGGAATGATGTTTTCAATGGTTCAGGTGCAATCGGATCAACTGACTTTCTTAACCACATAAAATTGACGCTCCTTGGGTATGCGGCCTTCCGCGTCGCACACTTCCTTGATCGCCTCTTCCACAATATCAATGCCTTTCTTCAGGGATTCATCACTGATGATCAACGGTACCAGGAATTTGATCACCTGGTCGTCCGCGCCGCTGGTTTCAATCACCAGATTGTTCTTGAACGCCTTGCGGGTGATCTTCTCCGCCAATTCACCATTAACGCAGTTGATACCCTGGAACATACCGCGGCCCCGTGTGGTGAAGTTGCCTTCACCATACTGATCCACAATGGCGTCCAGGCGCTGTTTAATGTAAGCCCCTTTACGCTTGATCTCTTTACTGAACGCATCGTCCGACCAGAAATGATCGATGGCTGCCTTGGCGGTGACAAATGCCAGGTTGTTGCCGCGGAAGGTGCCATTGTGTTCACCCGGACGCCACTGATCCAGGTCCGGGCGGATCAATACCACGGCGAACGGCAGGCCGTAACCACTCAATGATTTGGACAGGGTGACGATATCCGGTTTGATGCCGGCTTCTTCAAAGCTGAAGAAGGTTCCGGTACGGCCACAACCGGCCTGGATGTCATCCACGATCAGCAGCATGTCATGCTTGCGGCAAACCTGCTCAAGATGACGCAGCCATTCAAAGCTTGCGGCATTGATGCCACCCTCGCCCTGCACCGTTTCCACGATCACGGCCGCTGGCTTGTCGATGCCGCTGCTGGAATCGGACAACACTTTATCCAGATAATGAGTGGTGTCGAAACCATCCCCCAGATAGCCATCAAACGGCATCCGGCTGGTACCACCCAGGCTGACGCCGGCTGCACCGCGGTGATGGGAGTTACCGGTTGTAGCCAGCGAACCCAGGCTGACACCGTGGAATCCGTTGGTGAAGGAGATGATGTTCTCCCGCCCCTTGACGTTACGGGCCAGCTTCAAGGCTGCTTCCACCGCATTGGTTCCGGTAGGCCCGGTGAACTGCACCATATATTCCAGATTGCGCGGCTTCAGAATCTTCTCGTTGAACGATTCCAGAAACTCACCTTTAGCCTGGGTGTGCATGTCCAGGCCATGGGTAATCCCGTCGCGGAGGATATACTCCATCAGTTTTTCTTTGAACACCGGATGATTATGGCCGTAGTTCAGGGTACCGGCACCGGCGAGGAAATCCAGATACTGGTTGCCTTCCTCATCGTACAGAAACTCACCCTGAGCCTTGTTGAACACGCGGGGGAAAGAGCGTGCATAACTCTGTACTTCCGATTCGATCTCTTCAAAAATTTTCATATTCTTCTCTCCGGTAAAGTTGGCAACATTAGAAACAGTTTTAACGTTCGGCAGCGCCTGGCGCTCGAAGGGCCCGATACGGGCCAATAGCTCACTGTCGTGGCTGCCGTTAAAGTGCTGTTCGCGATCGAACATCACACTACGATTCAATTCGGTATCCAGACGCCGGGCGACACCTTCGAACAAGCCCCAGGAGGCATCGTTGTCCGCGGTCACCGTGGTTTCCAAAAACGCCACCTGTTTGCAGGCCGGGCGTGCCAGGATGTGCTCGATCATTCTGCCGGCCAGGCCCTGGCCGCGAGCAGCCGAACTGACCGCCACCTGCCAGATAAACAGCGTGTTGGGCCGATCAGGCAGTATGTAGCCGGAAATAAACCCCACCAGTTCATCGTGCAGGGTGACCGCCACCGACGTGTCGGCAAAATGGCTGCACTGCAACAAATTGCAGTACATGGAATTGGTGTCCAACGGGGGACATTGGCTGATTAAGTTGTGCACGGACGCCCCATCCTGAGACACAGGCGCGCGGAAACACAGATCTAACTTTTGATTAGGTCGTGGATTCATAATATCAATTTACGCTTCTGGTTAATTAGAGGTCTAAGGGTAAAAGACAGGATAAAAGATGGGAAAATCGGAATGTGCTTGAAATTTCAGCTAAATTAAGCATGGCTCTGCGTTGGTTGCTAAAGTCGAGATACATTGTACTCAAAATAAATTAAATGTCCAGCCCGTGAATCAATTCAGGGCGTCTAATCCCGATTTAGGCCATTTTTGGGCGTTTTTTGTGATTTTGACCCCCCGAGCCCGGATAAAACGTATAATCGCTACCGGTCTAAAATCGATCGAAGGCAGAACACTTTTTCAGGAAGGAACAATCCTTGAGCAATATCGCCGATGTACTGATCGCCCTGCGGCGGGTCATTCGTGCCACTGACCTGCATTCCAAGCACCTGGCCAAAACCACCGGCCTGACCGCGCCGCAAATCATGTTGATGCAGGCCATCCGTAATAAGGGAGAAGCCACCATCGGTGAGTTGGCCCATGACATCAGTCTGAGCCAGGCCACCGTGACCACCATCATGGACCGTTTGGAAAAACGAGGCCTGGTATACCGGCAACGCTCCCAGGCAGACAAACGCAAAGTCCACGCCCACCTGACCGAAACCGCCCATGAGGTGTTGAAAACCGCCCCCCTGCCGCTGCAGGATCAATTCACGCAAAAATTTGAGCGTCTGCAGGACTGGGAGCAATCCATGATCATTGCCGCCCTGCAACGGGTAGCGGAAATGATGGACGCGCAGGAACTGGATGCGGCACCCTTTCTGGAAGTGGGCAAGCTGGACCGCGCGGACCTGAATATCGACCCGCCATCGGAAGGGTAAAGTGACGTGACCCGGAGCGGGGCATCCGGGTTCTTACAAAAAAACACATTTATCGCCCCTGCGCACCAAACCGATGCGCCTTACTCAATCCTATAAAAAATAAACCAAAAAAATGCACCAACTCGATACAAAGCAAATGGACAGCGTTCAATTAAAGCTTCTTGCGCGCCATGAGCCTGCACACTTCTTGACCAGCCTTCTGCACCTTACTAAACCTGTTAAAGACATAAAAATATTTAACCCCGTCACACTTTAACGAGGATTTGCCCGTGAAACGCATCACTTTGTCATGCGCTGGACTCTTATTGTCTGCGATTTCTGGTAGCGCATTTGCAGGAGAGCAGGAACTCATCGTCAACATGAATACGCTGTGGGTGGTTACTGCCTCCGTACTGGTGTTCTTTATGCAGGCTGGCTTTGCCCTGCTGGAATCCGGCAGCACCCGGGCCAAAAATTCCATCAATGTGATGATGAAGAATTTCATCGATGTCTGCCTGGCCAGCCTGGTGTTCTGGACGGTGGGCTATGGGCTGATGTTCGGGCAAAGCAGCACCGGCTGGTTCGGCGAATCCCATTTCATGCTTAATGATGCCTCCCAGCATGACTACACCATGCTGCTGTTCCAATCCATGTTTGCCGCCACCGCCGCCACCATCGTCAGTGGCGCCATTGCCGAACGGACCAAGTTCACCAGCTATATTGTCTGTGCCGTGGTGGTCACTGCGGCGATTTATCCGATCTACGGTTCCTGGGTATGGAACAGTAACGGCTGGCTGGCACAAAAAGGCTTCGTGGATTTTGCCGGTTCCACCGTGGTGCATTCAGTGGGTGGCTGGTGCGCTCTGGCAGCGGCCATCGTCATTGGTCCACGCCTGGGCCGCTTTGATCGCGCCACCGGTGAACCCCGGGAGATCCCCGGCCACAATTTGTCCCTGGTGGCTCTGGGGGGCTTTATTCTGTGGATGGGATGGTTCGGTTTCAATGCCGGTTCCACCCTGGAGGCGTCTGCAAGCCTCGGCCTTATTGCGTTGAATACGCATCTGGCCGCTTGCGCCGGTGCGGTGGGAACCGTGGTGTACTGTATCCTGGCGCGCCAGCCCGTTCTGCTGACGTCCTGTGTTAACGGCGCATTGGCGGGCCTGGTTGGAATCACCGCCGGCTGCGCGAGCATGGCACCCCAGTACGCGGTGCTCACCGGTTTCATCGCCGGCATGCTGATCGTACCCAGTACCCGCCTGTTACTGTACTGCAAGGTGGATGACGTGGTGGGAGCAATTCCGGTGCACGGTATCGGCGGTGCCTGGGGCACACTGGCAGCAGGCGTGTTTTATCAGGGTGATCTTTTCAATAGCGATCGTATCATGACCCAGCTGGTGGGGGTTGGGGCCGGATTTGTCTGGGCCTTTTTCGGCAGCCTGGTGCTGTTCCATCTGGTGAACCTGGCCATTGGCATGCGAGTGGACAGCGAGCATGAACAACGGGGACTGGATTTTACCGAGCACCATGAAGTGGGGTATCCGGAATTCCATCAACTCACCCAAAGCTTCAAATAACCAAGGAGGTGAGACATGTCCCTGACGGAACGAAAAAACGCATTTTTGGCGGTGCTGGCGGCCAACCTGGACCACGGGGTTCGCGACGAAGTCATGCGCTTCTGGGAAAAGAAATATTCAACCCGGCCGCAATTCGGTGTCAGTGCCTTTCTTGACGAGCTGTACAGCAATTACCGCATCACCATCAAGAAAGGACAGTTGTTCCGCGAGCTGTCACGGGCCACCCTGTCAGTGGGTGCCGGTGACCGCCCCGGCCGCGACAGTAACAACAGCATCAGCAAGACACTGGAGCCGGAGGCCAGCGAAGTCATCGACAAAAACGGTCTGGTGGTTTTTCAGGCGCTGCAGGATGAGTTTACCGGGCTGGCCAAACCGGCTGATCGCATGAAGATCACCAAAGCTCAGTTCGACGGTATTCAGCAACAACCCTATGACAGCACAAGCATCCGCAGCGTAATGGAATGGTTACGTTCAGGGGCAAAAGCCATGCCCAACCGGGCTGAGCTGGGATTACTGCGCAAACTCTTTAATCTGGGTTATGTGGAAAGCTGCCATTTATACGGGCCGGTAAAAACCGACCAGATGCTGAACGCTGCCTTGCAGAAAACCAACACCATTCCGGAAGCACACATTACACCGCCGGTGTATTTTATATAGACCCACATAGCCCCATATAGACCCGATCGGTACTTGTACCTTACCTGGCTTGCTCCGCACGCAGGTTGAACAGGCTGGCTTACGCCAGCCTTTTTTTACTCCGGGCGCCATCGCAGCCACAGACTGTATAAAACCGGCAGTACCATCAAGGTCAACAACACTGCCGTCACCATACCCCCCACCATCGGTGCCGCAATTCGGCTCATGACTTCCGACCCGGTGCCGGTTCCATACATCACCGGCACCAGCCCGACAATGGTGGCAATGGCAGTCATCATCACCGGCCGTACCCGCAAGCTGGCACCCTCCAGTATGGCCGTGCTCAACTGCTGTCGGCTCAATGCCGCGCCCACCTTTGCCGCCTGCTCCTGATAGGATTGCTTCAAGTATTGCAACATGATCACGCCTGTTTCAGCTGCCACGCCGGCCAGGGCGATAAAGCCCACTGCGGTTGCCACCGAAAAGTTATAGCCCTCCAGCCACATCAGTGTCACCCCACCCACCATGGCCAGAGGCAGCGTCAGAATGATGATAAACACTTCAGCAAAGCTGCGAAAATTCATGTACAACAGCACCACGATCAGCATCAGGGTCAACGGCACCACGTAGGTCAATTTGGCTTTCGCTCTCTGCATGTATTCATACTGGCCAGCCCAAGTGACGGAGTAACCTGCCGGCAGGTCCAGCTGCGCCTGCACCACTTCCCTGGCTTCCTCCACATAGCCACCCACATCCACGTTTTCAATGTCGATGAAAGTCCAGCCGTTCAACCTGGCGTTTTCACTTTTAATACCCGGCGGCCCCTGTTCAATATACACTTGGGCCACATCACCCAATGACACCACCTGACCGCTGGGTGTGACGATAGGCAGCAGGGCAAGCCGCTCCGGGCTGTCACGATAATCCTGCGGATACCGCAAATTGATCGGGTAACGTTCCAGCCCCTCCACGGTTTGCGCCACATTCATGCCGCCGATGGCGGTTGCCACCACCTGCTGTACCTGGGCTATGTTCAGCCCATAGCGGGCGGCCTTTTCCCGCTGAATATCCACCTTGATGTAACGCCCACCGGCCACCCGTTCGGAGTAGACGGAAGCGGTCCCGGGTACCTCCGCCAGAATGGATTCCAGTTGTTGTCCGATTTGTTGAATCATATCCAGGTCCGGGCCCGCCACTTTTATTCCCACCGGCGTTTTAATCCCGGTGGCCAGCATATCAATGCGGGTTTTTATGGGCATTACCCAGGCATTGGTAACACCGGGCAACTTCACCAGGGCATCCAGTTCCTGCTTCAAGCCTTCGGTGGTTAAGCCTTGCCGCCACTCGTCCCTGGGTTTAAGTTGGATAAAGGTTTCAATCATGGTAAGCGGCGCGGGATCGGTGGCGGTTTCGGCGCGCCCCACTTTACCGAACACGTTTTCCACCTCCGGCACTGTGCGAATCAGCTTATCTGTTTGCTGCAGCAACTCCCGGGCCTTGCCGATGGAAATACCCGGGTAGGTGGTGGGCATATACATCAGATCCCCTTCATCCAACGGCGGCATAAATTCGCTGCCGATCTGCTTCAGCGGAATACTGCCCAACAGCGTGATCAGCACTGCAAACAGCAACGTGGTCACCGGAAAGCGCAGCAACAGGGCGATCACCGGCCGGTACAGGGCAATCAACAGGCGATTCACCGGATTGCGTTGTTCAGCAATCACCTTACCCCGGATAAAGTACCCCATCAGCACCGGGACCAGTGTAATGGCCAGGGCGGCAGCGGCCGCCATGGCATAGGTTTTGGTAAACGCCAGAGGCGAAAACATGCGCCCTTCCTGTGCCTCCAGGGTAAACACCGGGATAAAACTGACCGTGATGATCATCAGGCTGAAGAACAAAGCCGGCCCCACTTCGGCCGCGGAATCGGCCACCACCTGCCAGCGATTCTGCGGTGTGAGCGGCGTGCGTTCCATATGCTTGTGCATGTTTTCAATCAACACGATGGCGCCATCGATCATGGCGCCAACGGCGATGGCGATACCACCCAGCGACATGATATTGGCGTTCAATCCCTGCCAGTACATCACAATAAACGCCACCAGGATGCCCACCGGCAAACTGACAATGGCCACCAGGGATGAGCGCACGTGGAGCAGAAACACCACACACACCAGCGCCACCATCAGCAGTTCCTCGCCCAGCTTGTGCCACAGGTTCCGCACCGCGCGCTCGATCAGGTCAGAGCGATCATAAACCGGCACCAACTCCACACCGTCAGGTAAGCCCTGCTTCAGTTGTTCCAACTTGGCTTTCACACCGGCAATAGTCTTTTGCGCGTTTTCACCAAAGCGCATCACCACCACACCGCCGACGGTTTCCCCTTCCCCATTAAGTTCCGCAATACCCCGCCGCATTTGCGGACCAATGGCAATCTCTGACACATCTTTCAACAACAAGGGTGTACCATTCTGGTTCACCCCCAGGGGCACGTTACCAAGATCCTCCGCATTCTGGATGTAGCCGGTGGCGCGCACCATGTATTCGGCTTCGGCCATCTCCACCACGGAGGCGCCCACTTCCTGATTACCCTGTCGAATGGCCAGTTGTATGTGGGATAAAGGAATGCCAAACGCCCGTAACTTGTCCGGGTTTACCTTGACCTGGTATTGCTTGACCATGCCACCCACGGATGCCACTTCCGACACCCCCGGCACCGTCTGCAATTCGTATTTCAAGAACCAATCCTGCAGGGTGCGCAGCTGGCTGATATCGTGCTTGCCACTGCGATCCACCAAGGCGTACAGGTAGACCCAACCGACACCGGTGGCATCCGGGCCCAACTGCGGGCGGGCGTTTTCCGGCAGATTTGCCGCCACCTGACTCAGGTATTCCAATACCCTGCTGCGGGCCCAGTACAGATCGGTTTCTTCATCAAAAATAACGTAGACGTAGGAATCGCCGAAAAAGGAATAACCCCGAACGGTAACCGCGCCGGGCACCGACAGCATGGCGGTGGTCAGGGGGTAGGTTACCTGATCTTCCACCACCTGCGGTGCCTGCCCGGGATAGCTGGTTTTAATGATGACCTGCACATCCGACAAATCCGGGATGGCATCCACCGGGGTATTTTTGAGAGCATAGGCACCTCCCCCCAGGATCATCACCATGGCCAGTAACACAAAAAACCGGTTGTGAACGGACCAACGAATAATGGCTTCAATCATGGTTCATGGCCTCCTCCATGATATGCAGCTCCGTGACGACAAAATCCCAGTCTTCGGTAATCACAAAGGTGAAATGAATATTCATTCCCGGCTGCAGGGAGCTCATGTCCAGGCTATCGTCAACGGCAAAATCCAGGGTCGCAGGCTCTCTGTTCCACTTGGGGATGGCCTCGCGGGAGATATTCAGTGTCCGGTTACTCCGGTCCACGGCATTGATCACCCCCATCACCTGTGCTTCGCGATCCGGAGGATTCTGGTCTTCATGGTGCATACGTTGGAAATCGGAAGTCTTGGAGGATTCGGAATCCAGCAGGAATTGGGCAGAGGTTACCACCGTTTCCTCCGCCGCCAGGCCCTGCAGGATCTCCACGCGATCTTCCCCCATGCGCCCGACTGTTACGTTAATCGATTTAAAACGGCCTTCTCCCAATGCCAACACCACCCGATCGGTTTTTCCGGTACGGATCAGCGCTTCGCGCGGAATCAGTACATTGCTGCTGTCGGCACGGGCATGGATTACAACCTGGGCGAACATGTTCGGCTTCAGTTCCCGCTGGGGATTGGCAAAACGCATGCGCACCTGGATGGTTCGGGTCTTTTCATCCAAGGTCGGATACACATAGTCCACACGGCCATTCCACTCACGCCCCGGCAGATAATCCAGGGTCATGGTGACCGTAGCACCCACTTTTACCAGAGAGGCCTGGCGCTCAAACACATCGGCCTCCACCCAAACCTCATCCAGTGAACCAATGGACATGACGGTGGTGCCCGGTTGCACATAAAAGCCTTCACGGATATTGAGATTATCCACCACCCCACTCTGGGGGGAATACATGGTAACGGTTTGACTGACCCGCCCGTTTTTGCGCAGCGCGGCAATGGTGCCCGCGGACAACTGCAACGCCTCGAGACGGTCATGAGCAGCCTTGATCAAGCGTTGATTGTTGCGATCCAGCGCCAACAGATATTCTTCCTGGGCGTTCACCAACTCCGGCGCGTACAGATCATAGAGCGGCTGCCCGCGGGTAACCGGATCACCTTCGGCTTTCACGTGAAGTTTCTCCACCCAACCCTGCACCCGGGGATGAATGTGAATCAGGGCATCCTGATTGTACTGCACATAACCCACCGTATTGATCTCGGTGTGTAAAGTACCACTGGCAGCCGGTTGAGTACGCACACCCAGGTTATTCACCACTTCCGGTGAAATCGAGATGGTGCCCGGCCCGGCATCACCGGCGCTGCTGTCTTCGGCATACACCGGGATCAAATCCATCCCCATCGGCGATTTGCCCGGCTGATCCCGTTTGTAATTCGGATCCATGGGCGCCACCCAATACAGGGGTTTTGGTTCATCGCTGGCGGCCATATCACCGCCACTGGATTTTGGCATCAACTGCCAGGTCATCAATGCCCCCACGGCAATGCCGCCAACCAGCCAGGCTATACTGAGTGCCAATTTATTCATGGTGAGATTCCCCTGTTTGATCCGCAACACTGCCCGCGAAGTAATAATTTAATTGCGCAACCAACTGCTGGCGCCGGGCCGCAATGGCAAGCGCATCGATTTCGGCATTGAGTTCGGCGATCCGCGCCCGCATCACCTCTGCAAAATCACCACTGTCATTGGTGTAGGCGGTGAGCGATGCTTCCGCCTGCTCATGCATTTGCGGCAGCAGGCGGGATTTATACAATTCATGGCGCTCGTTGAGCCGCTGCCATTGCGCCCGCGCCTCGTCAAACTCGGACAACATGGTTTTCAGCCGCAACCACTTGCGGGTTTTTTCTGTTTCCACCTTTGCCACGGCTGCAGATACCTGGCGATCCTGACGATTACCGGTGAACAGCGGCATATCAAAACTGACACCGATGGAGAAAAAATCCGCACGCTGATTGCCCATGGGATCGTCGTCACGGTAACCATAACTGGCATTCACCCCCCACTCCGGCTTATAGCGTTGCCGGGCCAGGTCTGCCTCGGCATGACTGGCCAGAATATCCTGCTCCAGCTTGCGCACCGAAGGATGCTCAAGGAAGCGTGAGGCAAGCTGTTGCCAGTCACTGTGTTGTTGCTCCAGCAGCTGTGCTGGAGCCAGCCTGGTGATCTGGGGCAACGCGCGGGGCAATTCATAGGCCGGTTTTGCCGCCCTGAAAGCCGGCCCCGTATCGGACTGCGCCGCCACCTCCCCAACATCACCGACCCACTGACTCAATTGCGCCAGACTGGCATCCTGTTGCTGCTGCAGCTGGGTCAGGCGATCCTCCAAGCGGGTCAACTCCAACTGGGCCCGGATCACATCCTGCTGCCGGGTACGCCCCACCGCTGACGAATAACTGCTTTGGGTGATCTCCAACATTTGTTCGAACAAGAAACGGTTGCGGTTAATCAGTGCGATGGACTCTTGGGTGCGCCAGGCTTCCAACCATAACCAGCTCACCCGCCGCCTCAGTTCCGCCTCCCGCTCCTCGCGTTCAAACGGCTTGCCGGCTCGGCTTAACTGCAGTTGTTTGCGTTGCAGCGCCAACTGGTCACCGCGGGGGAACATCTGGGTCACCCCCACTTTAAATTGGGTCATGGGTTCCTGATCGAAATCCCAGGTATTGGTGGGCAAATTGGCGAAGGCAACACTGACCTTGGGATCCGGCAGTGAACCGGACGCCACACTCAGGTCGTTCAGCGCCTGCTCGGCATGACGGTTCCCCTCTAGCCAGGGATCCTGTTGTCGGGCCAGTGCAATGGCTCGCTCAAGGGACAGGGAGCCGGTCGCCCCGGGTTGATCGGATAGGGGTTCAGCAACCACGGCACTGCCAACACACAGCCCAACGGCACAAACCCAGCATGAAATGCGTTTCAATTGTGGACGTATCATAACGGCTCCGAATCAAGTTAATACGAGTAGCCCGACAGACAACATCGGACAGACGGATTTATCCTGAGTCAGGCCGCGATGGGCGGTTTCAACAACAGTGCAATGTGGAGGTGGGTATAGAGATTGGATGCAGTGGGGATGGCTTCCGCCCCACCGCTGGTGAAGGCCAACACTGGTGCCGGTGACGCTGCCCCGTGGCCTGCGCCACAGGCGGCCATGGGGCAACTGCAGCGCTGTTGACAACAATCCGGCTCCAGCGCTGGGGCAGCAGCGCCAATGCTGTTATCAAGCAATGCCACCGGGCTCTGCAACAGAACGGGTGTGGCAGCGGGGGCCTGGATTTGACCGGTTACGTAATCGGTCGCTGGGGAAGGTTGGTGACAATGCGCGGCCGCTACCGACGAGGCACCCAACAACGCCCCCATCATGCTGAGCAACAGCAGGAGGGTTTGCGCTGGCTTGGAGAACAGCCTGTCAGATGGAAAGCGATGGGGCACTGGGTATATCAACCGTAAATTATACTAACCAGCCCATAGAATAATGCATCCTGCAGCCTCTGGAAAGCCCGGCTGCAGGATAACCTGACTTGGATCAGCGGCTTGGATTAACGCCCCACGATACCGCGGGAAATCACCTCTTTCATGATTTCCGAAGATCCGGCATAGATAGTCTGAATACGGGCGTCGACGTAAAACCGGGAAATCGGATACTCAACGGTATAGCCGTAACCACCGAACATCTGCAGGCATTCGTTCACCGCCCGCAGTTGCATTTCGGTGGTGGCCAGCTTCAGCACCGCCGCATCATCAACCGTCATCTTGCCGGCCTTGAACTTGGTAATGTTTTTCTCCAACAGCGCCAGGTTCAGTTCGATGTCGGTCTTCACGTCGGCCAGCTTAAAGCGGGTGTTCTGGAACTTGGCAATGGGCTGGCCGAAGGCCTGACGTTCCTGCACATAGGCCGCCGCCAGATCCAGAGCCCCCTGGGCAGCACCCACAGCCTGGGTAGAACAGCCCAAACGCTCTCGGGGCAGCTCTTCCATCAGATACACAAAGCCCTTGCCTTCTTCGCCCAACAGTGCATCGGCGGGAACACGCAAGTCACTGAAGAACAGTTCCGCGGTATCGCTGGAATGCTGGCCGATTTTTTCGATCTTTTTGCCGGTGGAAAAGCCCGGCAACGAGGTGTCCACCAGGAACAGGGAGATGCCTTTGGCTCCGGCTTTGGGGTCGGTTTTGGCGCACACGATCACCATGTCGGCGTGAATGCCGTTGGTGATAAAAACCTTGGAGCCGTTCAGCACGTACTCGTCGCCGTCTTTCACTGCGGTGGTACGCAGCGCGGCCAGATCACTGCCGGCACCGGGTTCGGTCATGGCAATCGCCGTCACCACTTCACCGGTCACCATCTTGGGCAACCACTGGGCTTTCTGGGCTTCGGTGCCGATATTGTTCACATAGGGGGCGCAGATGTTGGCGTGAATGTTATAGCCCGTTGCCAGGCCGGCATAACCCAGCCGGGACATTTCCCACATGATCATCTGGGCCACGTCAAAACTGGCTCCGGCAGAACCGTATTCTTCCGGCATATCCACCAGCAACAAACCGGCGGCACCCATGGTGTTCCAGACTTCACGGGGCATCATGTGGTTCTTTTCCCACTCTTCAAAATGGGGTTCGATTTCCTGTTCCAGGAACCGCAACACCATGTCACGAAACAGATCCAGTTCTTCGTTTTGTGCGCTCATGGGGGCCTCTTCCAAAATGGGTGAATGATAGGCTGCAGATTGGGCTGCATCGGGTATAGCAGTGTGGACCAGGTTCGGCCGGGCCTCAATGATGGATCGTGTCATTTAATTAGCATATTCGGACCAACAACCCCATTTTAGATGAAATTTAGCCCCTATTAGGGCATTATTGCCCTGAATATTTACCTATTTCGGACATTTGATGGGATGATCAAACCCCATTACACCAATCATACCGTCTCCATTCACTTCGCCCGCGCCTACCTACAACGGGGCCGCAACCTGGGTCTGGATTGCCAAGCACTGATGGAATACGCCGCCCTGACCCCCGCCCTGCTGGCGGACGATCAGGCACGACTGGCCCCGTACCAACTGGCGCGCCTGCTGCACCGGGTAATGGTGGACAGTGACGATGAGTTTATGGGGCTGGCGGCGGCCCGGGCACGCTTCGGCATTTTCACGTTGCTGGCAGAACGCCTGATACATTGCCCGACCCTGCGGGATGTGTTGGTGGAAACCGGCCGTTTTTACCGGCTGGTCACCGGTTCGGTGCTGTTTGATGTGCGCGAAGCGGCGGATGAAACCCGTCTGCAGCTGCGCATGGCCGAGCCGGAGAAAGATCCGGACTTTGTCATGACCGAGCTGCTGATGTTGATCTGGCACCGGTTTCCTTCCTGGTTGATCGCCGAGGTGATCCCCCTGAACGCGGTGCATATGATCATGCCGGCACCGGCACACCAGGCCGAATACCCGTTGCTGTTCCCGTGCCCGGCCCAGTTCCAGCAAGCGGAAAACGCTCTGCTGTGGCCCACTTATATGATGGAGCGCCCGGTGCAACGAACCGACGCTCAACTGCGGCGCTATCTGGCCAAGGTGCCCCTGGTTTGGTTCCGCAAACTGCAGTTTGCCGAACAACTTACCGAACGGGTGACCCACCTGTTAAAGCACTGCGATAATCTGCAGCGCATCTCGGTGGAGGACGTTGCCGCCCAACTGCATATGACCTCGCGCACACTGCGCCGCAAACTCACCGCCGAGGGCACCCAGTTTCAATCCCTGAAAGATACCGTGCGGCGGGAAAAAGCCATTTTCTGGTTAAGCCAGAATGCCTCCATCAAGGAGGTCGCACGCCATACCGGATACACAGAAACGGCTTCGTTTGTGCGCGCTTTTAAAAATTGGACCGGCCTGTCCCCGGGGCAATACAAACGCAAAATCAATGCCCAATAACGCGCAGACAGGCTCTACTCAGGCATATGAGGCGGATCAAAGTCCGTGTTATCCAAAGCAGCGGCAGACTGCAGCACCTGTAAGCGCGCCTGCAGCGCCTGCACGTGTTCAGCCTCTTCCCCGGCAAACCGGCTGGCCAATTCCGCCAGGGCCGGGTTGCCACTGCGCCTGGCCACATCCTCATAAAAGCCCCGCGCGTTCTGCTCCACCTCCAACGCCACCTGCAGGGCCTGCTCCGCGGTCATCAGGTAATGCACCCGGGCATAGTGGAATACTTCCGGTGATTCCTCCTGGGGCCAGCTGTATTCCCAGGCCCGCAGAGAGGGCAAGGTTCTGCCCTGGCACAGAGCCTCTACCGCCAGGGCATGATGCTCGCTGTAGGCGGCCAACTCCAGCAGCAAACCCTGCAATTCACGGTTGTTGTGCACGTCCATGGTGTTGGCCAGCTCATACAACCGCTGCGCTGCCTCCTGCTCCAGCGCCACGCTGTGGGCCAGAAACAACGCCTCATCTTCATACAGTGTAGTCACAGTCTGAACCCCTCCCGCAGGTCGGCCGCAGCGGCCGCTGCATGAACCAAGGGCCAGACCGGGCGCGGATTGCGGTAGAAAATACCTTTACCAAAGCCATCATCCCCATGTAGAAAGCGCGCTGCTGCCACCGGATCCCGGGTGCAATGGTCTTCCTGGTGCACCCGTTCCTTCCATGCCGCCTGCTCAGGGCAGAAGGTCACGCACTGACTCAGCACCTGCACAAATGCAAACCCCGGATGCTGCACGGCTTCAAACAGGATCTGCGCCAAACCGTTGGGATCGCCGGAATGCCCGCGGGCGATGAAACTGGCCCCGGCCGCCAAGGCGATGGCACAGGGCTGGAACGGACGCACTTCCGGGCCATGGGGTGTCAGTTTGCTGTGTTCCCAATGCTCCGGTGTGGTGGGTGACGCCTGTCCTTTGGTCATGCCGTAGACTTCGTTATCCATGACCACGTACACGATATCCACATTGCGACGACAGGCATGCAGGAAGTGGTTGCCACCGATGGAAAAGCCATCACCATCGCCCCCCAGCGCCATCACATTGAGCTCCGGACGTGCCACTTTCAGCCCCGCCGCCAGCGGCAACGCGCGGCCGTGGACACCGTGAAAACCGTAGCTGCTGACATAGGCGGGCAACCGGGACGAGCAGCCGATACCGGACACCAGCACGGCGTTTTCCGGTGCCTGCTCGAGGGCAGCGAACGCCTTGGTAATGGCGTTGAGCACACTGTAATGTCCGCAGCCCGGACACCAGATGGGTTTGACACCGGATTTATATTGCCTGGCTTTCAGCATGACGCATCTCCTTCACCTGACGCACCAGTTCCCCGGGCGTAAACAGTCGCGGACCGGGGCGATGATAACTGCAAAACGACAGCCCGAATGAGCGCAAATAACGGGCAAACTGCCCTTGATGATTCTGCTCGATCACCACCACCTGCTTTACTTCATCCATGCACTGTCGGATCTGCGCAAGCGGTGGTGGTGATAACAACCTTATACCCACCACGTTCACCGGCAGCGACTCACCCAGCAGTATCTGCTGGGCTTCCAGGGCAATGGGATAGAGCGAACCGAAACACAGAATCAACAGCTCTGCACCCTGTTGCCGGCAGCATTCCCCCCAATGGGGGGAATCCACCAGGCTTTCCAGTTTGCGCTGCCGTTTGTCCAACTGGGTTTGGTGATCCTGTGCCTTGGCCGACGGCAGCGCCTGTTCGGAATGCTCCAGGCCATCGGCGGTGTACATGCCGCCGGCTTGCCCGGGCAGCGCCACCGGTGAGACACCGTTGTCGGTATTGAGGTAACGGAAATAGTCGCCGCCCTCTGCCGGCGGCAGGGAGGCGCTGACCGGCTCCGCCTTGAAAGCCCCCTCCGCCAGTGGTGGCAAAATCTGCATGGACTGCCCCAGAAACTGATCCGACAACACGATCGACAGGGTCTGGCGCTCACTGGCTACCGCCACCGCCCAGCCCAGGGTGTGGTGACAGTCCGCAATGGTGAGGGCCGCCATCACCACATGGGGGGCATCGCCATGGAGGCCGTAGACCGCCAGGTTAAAATCACTTTGCTCACTCTTGGTGGGAATGCCGGTGGAAGGGCCACCCCGCATCACGTTCAGAATCACCAGGGGCGTTTCACTGGCCACCGCCAACCCCATGGCCTCAGCCATCAAGGCCAGGCCCGGACCGGAGGTTGCCGTCATCGCCGGTACGCCGCCAAAGCCCGCCCCGATGGCCATGTTGATGGCAGCCAATTCATCCTCCGCCTGCACCAGGTGCCCACCCTGCTGCTCAATTCTGCCCGCCATCCATTCCAGCGCATCGGACGCCGGGGTAATGGGATAGGCGGCCACAAAACGAATACCGGCCTCCAGCGCGCCCAGCCCGGCCAGTTGATTGCCGGTGGCCAGCCAGCGTTCGCCCCTCTCTTGCTCCCTCTCTTTGCCCCTCTCACCCCCCGTGACGGCAGCGGGTGCCGCCAGGGCAAGGGGCGACACCGTATGCAGGTGGCTTCCAGCCTGGGCAACCCGACGGATGAGCGCCAGGGTATCCGCACCGTGGTGTTGGAGCCGTTGCTCCAGCGCACGCTCAATCTGTCCGCCATCGCAGCCCAGCCAGCTGCCCAGGTAGCCGAGCGCCGCAATGTTGCTGTGGGCGGAACCCTGTTGCCGGGCCAGACCGCTGAAATCCAGCCTGGTGGCACTCTGTAACGCCGCCGGCGCGGTACCGGCCGCAGTATCCTCAATGATCAACGTCGTATCCGTCAGCGGAATTTCATCGGCAAAACGCTGGAAGTTGGTCCAGTCCAGCACCAGCAGCAGATCGATGGTCTCACCAAAGCTGGCCAGTGGGCGGGGGCCCAGGCGCACTATGGCTGCCGATTCGCCACCGCGTATCTGGGGGCCGAAGGTTTTTCTCAAAATGCCGTACAAGCCAAGCCGGGCGGCAACCTGCAACACCATTTCGCCCAGGGCGACCACGCCGGTGCCCCCGGAACCAGTGAGGGCAATGGTTACATTTTTCATGCGGCAACAACCGTTCCTGTGGTGGGTAAAGGAAGGGAACACTTTAACACTTTCAAGCAGCAGACAACTTGCTCTGGCTCAAGGGCAGACAAATTGTAAGAAAACATAAAATTTACCCCGGCCTTTGCGTCCGCAACTGGCCAACCCCAGGCCGCGCCTTTAGAATGGCTGCAAACCAAGGCATCACCCTCCGGGAAAAGTACAAGGGTATCAACACAAAAGGGTTCAACAATGGTCATTTCACCCAGGGTTAAAGGATTTATCTGTACCACATCTCACCCGACAGGCTGCGCGGCCAATGTGCAAAGGCAGATCGAATTTGTTAAACAACAGGGCAACATCGCCGACGCCCCGAAACGGGTGTTGGTGATCGGTGCCTCCACCGGCTATGGACTGGCTTCCCGCATCACTGCCGCGTTTGGTGGTGGCGCCAGCACCGTGGGCGTTTTTTTCGAGAAACCGGCATACGGCAAGCGCACCGCTTCCGCAGGCTGGTATAACGCCGCCGCATTCCAGCAGGCTGCCGATGAAGCGGGCCTGTACTCCAAGAATATAAACGGCGATGCCTTTTCTCACGCGATCAAAGCCAAGGCAATTGATCTGATCAAACAGGATCTGGGGCAGGTGGATCTGGTGGTATACAGCCTGGCCTCCCCCCGCCGCCAACACCCGGACACCGGGGCGGTGTATTCATCCACCTTGAAGCCCATCGGCAAGGCAGTCACCCAGACCGGCCTGGATACCGACAAGGAAATCATCAAGCAATTCACCCTGGAACCTGCCACCCAGGACGAGATCGACAATACGGTTGCCGTGATGGGCGGTGAAGACTGGGAAATGTGGATGGCGGCTTTGGATAAAGCAGGGGTTCTGGCGGCCGGCTGTAAAACCACCTCGTACACCTATGTGGGCGAAGACATCACCCGCGACATTTATTGGGATGGCACCATCGGTGCTGCCAAGAAAGACCTGGATCGGGCCGCCGCTGCCCTGCGCGACAAGGGCTTTGATGCGCGGGTTTCTGTTTTGAAAGCCGTCGTTACCCAGTCCAGCGCTGCGATTCCCGTGATGCCGCTGTATCTGGCACTGCTGTTCCGCGTCATGAAGGAACAGGGTACCCACGAAGGCTGCATCGAACAGATCTATCGCCTGTTCGATGAATGCCTGTATAACACCCAGCCCCGGCGGGACAGCGATGGCCGTAATCGCGTGGATGAAAAAGAGGTGACGCCGGAAGTACAACAAGAAGTGGCGGCGTTATGGCCTCAGGTCACCACGGAGAACCTCAATGACATCAGTGATTTTCGCGGCTTTCGCACCGAGTTCATGCAATTGTTTGGCTTCAATGTGGAGGGTGTCGATTATGATGCGGAGGTGGACCCTAACGTAGCGCTGAATAATCTGCTGGATTGATTCCCCTCGGGCGTTCTCTTCGCTGCAATAAAAAAGGCCGCTGATCACCGCGGCCTTTTTTATTGCAGCTTTTCAACGACTGTTCACCCGCTTCCAATGGTGATAAACCGCGTGCCGCTGGCCCACTCTTTCTTTGGCAAGAGCACTTAGCTCCCGCCAACGCAGAGTCATACCAAACAACCAGCGGCTGCCATAAACCCGTATCTTTTCCGGCAATGAATAATGGATAATTCGGTGCTTGTACAGATACATACTGACACTGCCCCACACGCCCCACCAGGTCACAGGGTTCATGCCCTTGCCCCACTTGGTGGTGAAGTCATCCATCAGCATGACACTCATCTTCAAATCACGGTACTTGGGCTGCACAAAGCTGAAGCCGGTATCCTGAAAGCCGACGGTTTTGTACATATCCATCAGGTATTTGTCGCTGCTGATCACAATGTAGTTGCGACCGTTCATCATGGCATAGGTATAAATGTGCTCGAACATGCCGTGCAGAATATCCGTATCACGGTAGCCTTTATCCAGACACAGTGCCGCCACTTCGAAGGTCTGCTCGTATGGTGGCAGCTGACTGAAATCCGATTCCTGCATGAGCACTTCCACTTCCATGGGTTGCTCGCCGCGCTTGCCTATAATAATCGTGGCGGTGCCAATTGCCCTGCCCTGGTGGTAAACCACCAGAATACGGCTATAACGATCAAAGAAATAAGACAGCTTCTTTAGCGGCGCATCCGCAGCCACTTTTCTGACGGCCGCGTAATTGCGCCGCCTCAGATCCAGCACATCTTCATATTCCTGCTGGGTTTCCACAAACTTGAACTGCACGAAACCTTTGACAAAATAGGACCGCAACCCCGAGCGCCTCAGTTCCCGTGGTGTTTTCTTCAGGTAGTGAAAACAATACTGTGCCAATTGTTTTTCCACGGCCTTGGTCAGCGCTTCAAAACGGACAAAGCAGCGTTGCCCGTTGTGCTCATCGGATGACACCTCCGAGACATAGCCGTCGATGGTTTTGTCGCCGTCAAACACACCCAACCGTAAGGTGATGCGCATGCCGCTGAACAAGACACAGGCCAAATCGATCCCGGTGAGATAAAACCCCCGGGCAGACAGGCTCTCGACATTGAAATAAAAATTCTGCCGATAGAAAAACGGATGCTGAAACTGCCCCCGAATCGTATCCTGCGAAGACAACTCAATCGGTGTCAGATGTTGGTGTCCGTCAGCATTATCATGCACGATTACCGCAGACAGTTTGATGGTATCACCGGTTTGTTGCTTATCGATGATCCAACCCTGAACGTTGTAACTGACGTCCATCAATGGACTGACTATCAGTTTGATCGGGTCACGAACATTTACCTGAGCCTCATGCTCCGCAGGCAACTCGATTGCAAACCCCAAACTGGAAATATCCAGCAAAGTTACAGAAACTCGGACCGACCCAGCCACCCAAGTCGCATCCACCCCATGATTTCCATTCAATTGTTGCCGAACAATACGGCGCCCTTCCCTAGATGAAAACTTAACAGTGGTTTCCATATAGGCTACGTCTTTTCAGGTTGCATTAAATAACAAGTCCGCTACGGTGCGGGCACTGTTCCCCAAAGCCACGCATCGTACGGTGTTTATAATCTAATCACTTTTTTTATAGTTTGCCAAACATTATTTGGTTAACTAACGAAACCCCAGCCTACGATATGTAAACAGTGCAACAACCAGGAAACTGTCAATCGATAATTGTAACCGCTCAGTAGTGGCTCTGGTTGATTTGCGTTAACCGATGCTTTCTGCTGGCTGCATTCCTGAATCACTATCGCATTTACGGTCGGACTTGTTTTGTGCATTGCGGCTATCCACAAACAGAAGCAACGGCACAAAGAATAAAAAATTAACCGCCAGGGCGATGGCCACCGTAATCGCCGTCAACAGACCCATACTGGCATTGGGGTAGTAGTGAGAGAATGACATCATGCCGAAATTCGCGGATATCACCAAGGTGGTGGCAATCAACGCGATGCCCACTGTTTTAAAAGCGTAACGTGTTGCCTCTATATTGGAGAGCTTGCTTTCCTGCCGGGCACGGATGTACTTGCTGAGAAAGTGAACAGTGTTATCGATGACTATACCCAAAGTCATGCACGCCACGATGCTTACGGATATGCCGATCTGACCATCGATCAGCGCCCAGACACCAAATGAAATGATCGCTGGAAACAGGTTGGGCAACATGCTCAGCAGGCCGTATTTCACTGATTTCAATGAAATTATCAACAACAGCGAGACCACAACAAGAGCCAATGCCGTTCCCACCAGCATGCCCTGGCCGTTTTGGTAGGAGAGCTCCCCCAGCAACAAATCGAATCCCACACCGCGCACCTGCATGTAGTCCGGCAGCTGCTCACTAATCCAGCGGTCGGCGCGGGCTTCGAAGTCCAGAATCTCATTGGAACTGACACCGCCCAACAACACATTGACGCGGATGGTGGACTGATCCATATCGATCTGATTTTCCAGCCCCAAACCAAAGGGCAATGACATCTGGAACATGAGGGTGTACTGGGCAATCAGGTCCCGCTGCTGCGGAATACGGTAGAACTCAGGGTCCCCGCCGTTCATATCCCGGTTGAGACGTTTGATGGTGTCTGAAAACGTCGACACAAACTCCACTTCCGGTTGCTGCCGTGCCCAGTGGGAAAACCGCTCCAGGCCATTCATGTATTCCGGGTTCATAATGCCCGCGGGCTCCCCGGACGGAAAGGCAAACTGCAGCCGATGGTTGCCGGTGAGTTCATTCACCATAAACTCGGTGGCACGCCTCACTTCATAGGTTTCATCAAAGTAGTCCATCCAGACATCATTGAATTCATTTTTCGCACTCAACGCCGCCAACCCCAGAAACACCATGGAGGATAGGATAAACACCGGCTTGCGGTGATCCACCACAAAGTCCGCAAATCCATCCATCAGGCGGTGATCATGATCACCGCCGCGAAAACGCTGCTGTGGCAGAAGCACCAGCAATGCCGGCAGAAAAACCACACTTAAGAACCACGCCGCCATCACCCCGATGGACACCATATTGGCCATGTCCGCAAAGGGTGGGGATTCCGAGCTGTTTAAAAACAGGAAACCGATGGCGGTGGTGAGACTGGTAAGAAACACCGGCTGGGAATTGACCCGTAAGCTCTCAAAGGTCGCCTGGTACTTGTCGGCACCGTTGCGTATCTGATGCTGGTAGGTGATCAGCAGGTGGATACTGTCCGCCACCGCCAAGGTCAGAATGATGGCCGGCGCGCCCCCCATTACCGGGGTCACTTCAACCCCCAGCCAGATGATCGTTCCCATGGCGATGATGATCGACAGCGTAATCACCAGCATGGTCTGCAGCACCGACACCACACTGCGCAACATGATGAACAGACAGACGACAATGGCCACCGCACTGTAGATTGAGGTGGAACTGAGTTCCGCCTCAGTGGTGGAGCGGGTGGCACTTTTGAAGGCGACGATGCCCGTCAACATGATGTCCACCCCCGGGTACTGCGCCTCAAACTGATCTCGCAGATCGTCCACGTAGGCCATGATCATGGGGGAATCCTGCCCGCTACGATCCTCGGTCACCACGGTCACCGATACCGACGCTGCGTGCCCGGATGTGGACACCACATTGTTCACCAGATTCGGCTCCGCCAGCGCAATGCGCCTGGTCCGCTGAATGTCGGCATCGCTTAAGGCATCCAGATCCCCCACCAGATCATCAATGACCAGCTCATCCCCATCCACCTCGGTGTGCTGAAAATTGGTGAGCGAATCCACCCGTTGGGTTTTGGGAATGGACCACGCCGCAGCCGTGAGTTGCTGCAGTAACTGCAGGTTGCGACGGGTGAACACATCACCATTGTCGGGGCGCACAATCAAAATGACGTTATCATCCCGGCTGAACTGGTTTTCCAGCGATTCCAACCGTTGCAGCCCCTGGTTATCCGCGGCGAACAGGGCACGGGAATCGTTATTGAATTCGATATGGCGAAACCCGGACCCGGCCAGCACCACCCAGGCCAGGGTAACCAGAATACACACCCAAGGGTGATTGATGATGAACAGCTGCGCTTTCTGGACCAATCCGGGGCGCAGGCCCTGGCCCTGATAGGGATCGAACTTCATGACACTATCTCTTTGAAATATGGTGTAATTTGGTTTTGTTATGGAGCACGATCACCAGCTTGTGGACCGCCAACACTTGCTATACGATCGTATAGTCTACTAATTCTGTCAACCACCAATGGATCAACATGCAACCGGATGACAAGCAGGCCAGCCGCCTGGACATACTCACCGCCGCCGCCAACCTGTTCTCCGAGCTGGGTTATAACGGTACCTCTTTCGCCGCCGTGGCCAACGCCGCCTGCCACAGCAAAGCACTGGTGCAATATCACTTTCCCAGCAAGGAACAACTGTGGAAAAGTGCGGTTCAACACCTGTGGCAGCAACGTGACCAGGCGCTACCCCAGTACCTGGATGAGCAATTCCTGTCGCAACTGGATGAGCAGGCACAAAACCAGATGATCCGCCAACTGTGCCGTGGCCTGATCCGGTTTACCGCCGATAATCCCCAGTGGGTGAAGATCATGTACCTGGAGGCCTCCAATCCGGGCCCCCGCCTGGAATGGATGGTGGAGGAATTCTTCCAGCAGGATTTCGCCGCCGGCTCGGCCATGGTGGAACTGGCGCAGCAGCGCCACCTGCTGCCGGAAGCGGATCCCATGAGCATGCTGTTCATCCTGGGCGGGATGGTGATCCATTACGTCAACGTGGCCCCCATCACCCGGCAGGTCACCGGCATCGACCCCCTCACCGACCAGCAGATAGATCATTACGTGGACAACTTCCTGCGCATCCTGCAACGCCCCTGATCCACTACCCCTTGCTTTCTGCCACTCATCCATTTTAGTATACAGCGTATACTCAATACAAAGCCAGCCGTCACCGATAACAAGAACGCAGAATCAGGAGTCCGCCATGAACGACCACGCCCAATTGCCACCCGGCCCCAAGGAGTTCAAATTCAGACAGGCTCTGAAGATGGGCCTGAGCATTTACGACTACCTGCAACAGTGCGCCGACGAATTCGGCGATGCTTTTACCCTGAATCTGCCGGGTATGGAACCCATGGTGTGGGTCAGCCGGCCGGACATGGTGAAAAGTTTTTTCAGCCTGAAACCGGATCAGATCGACCAGTCCAAACTGGCGATTCCCATTGATGTGGGCGACAACCAGACCGGCTTCATCAATAACGAAGAACACGCCCATTCCCGCAAGGTGATCATTCCTCCCCTGGTGTCCAAACGACTGCATGACCGCGCCCAGGTGATGCATGAAATCGTCACCGAACACATCGACGCCATGCAACCCGGCGCCGAATTTGATATTCCCCGCCTGGTGGGGGATATCACCCTGGACATTGCCTGTTATACCCTGCTGGGTTTGCGCAGCGGTGAGAAACGGGATCAGTACCGCGACCTGATGCTGGCGTGGATTCAGGCTTCCACCAACAACACCATGTTCTTGCTGGGCAATATGGTGGGGCCCTCCAAATGGCGTAACCGGCTGCATAAGGCCTATCTGAAGAAAACCCGAAAAGGGGATTTCGGCCATGGCAAAAAAGGCATACTGCCCTGGTCGTACTCGGTGGAACTGAAGGCACAGCTGGCGGATATGATGCGCCGGGACATCCGCGAAGCCCGCGAGAACCCGGACGCACAGCGTAACGATGTGATGTACACCGTATCCCATGCCCGCTACGAGGACGGTGAACTGCTGCCGGAAGAACGGGTTATATCCGAGGCCATGGCCATGTTGATCGGTGGCCACGAAACCAGTGCCGCCACTTCCGCCTGGTATATGTTGTGGCTGTTGAAACGACCGCATGTCTATAAAAAGATGCACGACACGGTATTACAGTCGCTGGCAGAAGAAGGTCGCTTTGACCCCATGAAAATCACCGAGATTCCCTATCTAAATGCCTGCCTGTCGGAATCCCAACGGCTGACACCCTCCGCGGTGGGTACCATGCGCTGCCTGATCAAGGAAGCCAAAATCGGGCCGCTCACCATTCCGCCCAACACCAATGTGTTGGCCGCCGCGTATCTGACCCACCGCCGCAAGGATGTGTGGGGAGACGATGCCCTGGAATTCAGGCCTGAACGCTGGCTGCAGGGCAAACTACCCAGCCCGTTCGAATATTACCCCTTTGGCGGCGGGCGCCGTGCCTGCGTGGGCTCCAATCAGGCCAAACAGCAGCTGCGCATTATTTTTGCCGAGTTTGCCCGCCGCGTGGAATTTGACTCACCCTATGCCCACACCGAACAATGGCCGGGACAACAACAGGTGAGCGGCCAGACTGAACCCCAGGGCGGCGTACCGGTGACCGTCACCACGGTACGCCCCGCCCACTACGGCCTGCCCGGCTCCAGCCTGCAGGCCGCCAGCTAAGGGTGCCCTGTGCGGGGGTCATCACCCCCGCACAGGCGCCGTTAAACGCTAGTAATATCAGGGCCAGCTGCTATGATTGGGCGCAAAAGTTGCCGCCCATTACCAAGAGGCCCATTATGATTTCCCGCCTACGCACCGCTTTTTTAACGGCTCTGTTGCTGTGTCTCAGTGCTTGCCAGAGCATGTACTACGATGCCATGGAGCAAGTGGGTTACCATAAACGGGACATTCTGGTGGATCGGGTGGAGGATGTGCAGGACGCGCAACAGGATGCCAAACAGCAATTTTCGTCAGCTCTGGAGCAATACCAACAACTGATAAAAATAGAAGACCAGGACCTGCTGGATAAATACAACGCCCTCAACGACGAATTCGAAGACAGCCAGGCGGCGGCGGAACAGGTCAGCGAGCGCATTAACGCGGTGGAAAGCGTATCCCAGGCCCTGTTTGAGGAATGGCAGGAAGAGCTGTCTTTGTACAGCAACGCCAACCTCAAGCAACAGAGCGCCGCCCGGTTGTCCAGCACCCGCAAGAAATACAATACGCTGATCCAATCCATGCGCCGGGCCGAAGCCCGCATGCAACCGGTGCTGGCCGCCCTGCAGGATCAGGTACTGTATCTGAAGCACAACCTGAACGCCCGCGCCATTGATGGCCTGAAAGGTGAACTGCGCACCATCGAAACCAATGTAGCGCGGCTGATCCGGGATATGGAAGCCTCCATTGCCCAGTCCGAAGCCTTTATTGCCGAACTCAATCAGGCCGGATAGCTTACGCCTTGACTCACACCTTGGTTACGGCAGATACCATCTGCAACAGTAAAGCGGTTGACCCATTGACAATGAAAGGACTAAAGTACCAAACGGATAACCCAATAAGATAAGAGACCATCAGGTCCGTATCCAATTAATTAAAACAAAAAATAAAAAATAAAAATGAAAAAATCAGCCGTAACCCTGACTGTGGCCATGGCGTCATGCCTGCTGGCCTCTACCGAAGCCTGCGCCCAGCTACTGAACAATCTGTCCATTGGCAACCCCAAGGCGCTTGGTATGGCCCATGCGGTCACCGCCGATCCACCGGGCATTGATTCAATCCACTTCAATCCCGCCGGACTGATTCAGATCAAGGGGCGCCAGGCCAGCGTCAAAGCGCTGATCGCCAGCGTGGAGATTGAATCCAAATTCGGTGAACCCACTCTGCCCACCGACGTCTACGATGTCCCTTTTGATCCGGGCAATCCCAACCCCAGCCCCATCAGCGACAAGCAGTTGTATTACAACCTCACCCAAAGCTGTCAGGACGATTACCCCATTGCCGACGACACCAACATCGATCAGGTGGCCGCCGCCCATGATCTCTGCTGGGGCATTGATCCGGTGGCCAACAGTACCACCACCACCGGCAGCCCGGTGCTGATGGTGCCGTTTATGGGGTTGCAAGAAAGCCCGATTCTGCTGCTACCCATGGGCGGCATGGCGTTCGAGGGCCCTTCCGGTGGCTGGGCGTTCGGGTCAGCGGTTTATGTACCGGAAGGCATCGGCTACACCCGGGATCTGGACAGCGGTGGTGCCTATCAGGGCCATCAGGTGGGCCTGACCCGACTTACCTACTTTTCACCCACATTGGCGCTGCAGGTAACCGATACCCTGTCCGCCGGGGTGGGAGTCACGTTTTCCTATCACGGCCTGGGCATCAAAACCAACTTTCGCGCATCCGGACTGACCCTGGGTTACCTGCGCAACCTGAATTCCATCCCCGATAGCCCGCTGCCTGCCATTGATCTTGGCCCCTACGACAACGTGGGTCTGCTCACCATGGAAATGGAAGATCTGTTTTCCGTGGGGTTCAGTTTCGGCATGCTGTGGGAAGCCAATGACTGGCTGACCCTGGGCTTCAGTTACAAGAGTGAATCCGTCTCCGACCTGGAGGGGGATTACAGCATGGAGTACACCAGCAATTTCGTCAAAACCATGAAAGGGCTGCAGGAAGGCGGCCTGGATGCCATTCTGCCGCTGCTGGACGGTGGCAGGGTGAATGCAACGGATGTGGAGAAAGGCACGGTAAAAACAGAGTACATCGTGCCGCAGACCGTGTCCTTCGGCGCCTCTCTGCAGGTGATGCCCGATCTGAAAGTGAACCTGGATGCCAAATGGATTGAATACAGCCGCTGGGATGAGCTGACCTTCAGCTTCAGCCAGAACAATGACTTCCTCACTCTGGCCAGCGTGATCAACACCCTGGCCGGACTGGATTACGCCGATCCGGATGAAATGCGCATTCCCCGCAAATACGAGGATACCTGGTCCTGGGCCATTGGCGCGGAATATCAGTGGAACGACAATATCGTGTTACGGGCCGGATATGAACCCCGCAGCTCGGCCATTCCGGAAGACCGCACCGACCTGCTGTTTCCCATCGGCGATGCCGACCTGTTCACCGCCGGTTTCGGCTGGCGCTATGACAATCTGACCCAGGTGGAAGCCGCCATCGGCTACATGCATTCAAACACCAAAACCGATGCCTGTGAGTCCGTTAACGCCAACAGCTGCCGGGAGGGGGATGTGGTGTACAACCCCTATTTCGCCACTCCGTTTGAAAACGAGGTCAATGCCTATCTGGTGGCGTTGTCCATCGATCGCAAGTTCTGATCAGACCGCGCCATGACAGCCGCAGAATCAGGATACCGCTGCTAAATCGGTAACCTGATTCTGTAACTGCGACAGGTTGTTTTTATGCCCGATGGCGATCAGCGGATCAGGCCATCATCAATGAGCTGCTGAAAGTGATCAACAAAGGTTTGCTCCAGAGGGTGGTACTGCAGACCCAGGCGTTGCTTGCTGCGGCTGTTATCGAATTTGAGCGGATGCCCCACATTTTGTTCGATAAAACGCGGTTTGGCGCTGGCGTCCATCAACCTGCCGAACCATTTGACGATCACCTTCGGCAATTCAAAAAACGGAAACTTATACCGCTTACCAAAATGCTTTTTCAGGATGGTTGCCACTTCCAGCATGGTGGGCTCGCCATTGGAAATGATATGCCGACCCTCCGCATCCGCACGAAAAGCCGCTGCCACATGAGCCCGGGCCACATCCCGCACATCGACCCAGCCCAGACGCATTTGGGGTACCCCGGGCCATAGGCGGCCATTGCCCAGGCTGCGTAAGGTATCGATGCTGGTGGAATGGCTGTACTTGGTCAATGCCGGCCCGCCCACCATACTGGGATTGATGGTCACCAGATGCCAGCGGGACTGGGCATCATGGATCTTCCAGGCTTCCTTTTCCGCCAGAAACTTGGAGTAGGAATAGGGCTGATGCTGCAGGCTGCTGGAAAAATTCCAGTCCTCCTCATTGAAAACACCCCGCGGATTCTTACGCAGATCGGCGTTATCCCCAAACACGGCCGCCACGCTGCTGGTCAGCACCACTCGTTTTACGCTGGCGGTGCGATTGGCCGCCTCCAGCACGTTGCGGGTGCCCTCCACCGCCGGTTTGATCAGCGCCTCCTGCGGATCTTTAAATCCCCGCACCACAAAGGGCGAGGCGGTGTGCATCACCACTTCGCAGCCTGCCATGGCCTCATCAAAACTGCCCTCGTCCAGCAGGTCCGCCTTAAACAGCTTCAATGTCCCCAGCGGTGCTGCGGCGGCAATCTTCTGCAGGGGGCCCACAGACTTCTCACTGTCCGGATTGCGCACGGTTCCATGCACCGTGCAGCCTTCTTCCAACAAATATTTGATAATCCAATTTGCAATGTAGCCTGATGCTCCGGTCACCAGCACCGGTTTGGTCTTATCGATGATCTGTTCCATGTTCAATCCATAATTCGCAAAGATGACGTTTTAATGGAGCGAACCCTATGCCAATTTGCCCATTAACTCAATGGCTGTACCGCCACGATCCCCTGTCCATGATTGGCCCGGCAGGGTGAATGGCCGGTATTCGGCCAAGGATTTAACAGATGATATGGTCAACTATAATTGACCATATCCGAGTATCGGGATACACTGGGCAAACATTAACAACGGAATTGGATCATGCTGGAACTGATCAAAGAGTACCTGGGCCCCTACTATTTAATTGTTAAATTCGTACATGTCTTTGCCGTGATGGCCTGGTCATGGAGTACCGCGGTTGCCTACACCTCGTATCTGAAACCGGCCTATATAAAGTGGCGCAAGAATCCGGCCGACCCCATACTGCTGCAACGACGGGATTGGGCATTCGAGCAGTTTGATCGGGGGGCGGTCATTGAACATACCGCTTTTCCGGTGCTTGTGATCAGTGGGGGCCTGTTGTTTGCGTTGGGCGGCTGGGATATCGGGTTTCACTGGTTGATGCTGAAGTTGTCCATCGTGGTGTTGATTTTCTTTCCCATCGAAATCGCCGACTACTGGCTATCTCATATGGGTGGCAACAAATACCGAATTCGCGCCTCAGGTGATGCCGAAAAATATCAACGCTACATTCAGCATCACTGGCACTTCTTCCGCATCACCACACCATTGATTACCCTGTTTATGCCAATGGTGATCTTTCTGGCCATCGTCAAACCGGCTTTCAACTAGGTTGAAATACCGCCCCCGGGGAACACTCCAGAATTTCCCGCAGGGCGGTGGCCCGCTCCTTGCCAATACGGCGAGCCAGCTCTGATTCCAGTTCATGCAGGGCTTTCGCGGCCTGCCTTCCTTTTTCAAGGCCGGCGCGGGTCGGCAGAATGCGCTTACTGCGTTTATCCTCTGCATCCACCACCAGCGTCAGCAAACCCCGTTCAACCAATTCATTAACCGTCTTGTTCACCGCCTGCTTACTTACCCCCAAATGCCGCGCAATATCCACCGCTGTGTTACGCCCTTCTGCCAAATTCACAAACACGGCAGACTGGGCTTTGCTGAAAGCGGTTTCACCGCTGGCCGCCAGAATATTCTGCAGACTGGCATCAAACCAGTCGTAATAGTTCAACAACAGCTGCATCAGATTAACGGGATAGCCCACGTCAACCTTTTCCATCGGTTTGAGTTTGTTCATAAACTGTTTGTCCAGTGAATTTGCCCCAGTATACACTAACCGTTTCCACCCCTCCGCAATGGGAGTTCTATACTCGTGCGTCGCACCAGCAAGTTGATCCTGGCGCTGTATGCCCTGTCGGCCATAATGCATTTTTACGTAGCCATGCGTTTATTGCCGGACTTACCGGTTGCAACCGGCATCAAGGTCAGTTTGGGTATTGTGTTAGTGGCCTCAACGCTTTTAATTCCTGCGGCCATGATCCAAAGCCGTAAACAGCACAGTCTAATCAATACACTGATTATATGGTGCGGACTCATCTTCATGGGGCTGTTGTCCAGCCAGTTTGTGTTCACCCTGGTACGGGATCTGTTGTTGCTGACACTGCACCTGGCCGAACAGATTGCCCATCTGGATTTTCTCTCTCCCAATTGGCTCAGCGTCAGCGCCTCGGCTGTGGTGTTGGCCAGCCTGGCCATCACCGGCGTGGGATTCCTCAGCATTGTATCAGGCCCGGCGGTGGTCAAAGTAGAGATCCCTATTCAGGACCTGCCCGCAGAGCTGGAAAGTTTCCGTCTGGCGCAGCTGTCTGATATACACATCGGCCCCACCATCAAGCGCCGCTTTTTGCAGAAGGTGGTGGCACGGGTAAACGAACTGGCAGTGGATGCTGTGGTGATTACCGGTGACCTGGTGGATGGCAGAGTTCACCATCTGGGGCAGGAAACACAGGCGCTGGCCCAACTGAAATCCGCTGCCGGCACCTTTTTTGTGACCGGTAATCATGAGTACTATTGGCATGCGGAGGAATGGGTTGCCCTGTTGAAAACCCTGAACATTCGCATCCTGATGAATGAACATGCGGTGATTTCCCACCAGGGCAAACAGGTGGTCATTGCCGGTGTGGCGGACTATTCTGCCCACCAGTTTATCGCGCAGCACCGCAGCGACCCAGAGCGTGCCCTACGTCACGCACCCGCCACCGCCGGCCTGAAAATTCTGTTGGCCCACCAACCGCGCAGTATATTTCAGGCCAGAGAAAGCGGTGCCCATGTTCAGCTTTCCGGTCACACTCATGGTGGGCAATTCTGGCCCTGGAATCATTTTGTTCCGCTGCAACAACCTTTCACCAGTGGACTGCACTGGTTTGAAACCATGTGGATTTATGTCAGCCGCGGCACCGGCTACTGGGGCCCACCCAAGCGCTTTGGCGCACCGGCGGAAATTACGCTGATCCGGTTTGTGCGGGCGGAACTCCAGCAATGACACCACCGGCAGCACCCGGTTATAAACGCATTCTTATGCTGACCTGGCCGATTATACTGGCCAACAGCGCCACCCCGTTACTGGGCCTCGCCGACACCGCTGTGATCGGCAACGTGGCCGGTGCGGCCCACCTGGGCGCCATTGCTCTGGGCGCCCTGCTGTTTAATTTTATTTACTGGGGATTCGGCTTTCTGCGCATGAGCACCACCGGCTTTGTGGCGCAGGCATCCGGTCGCAACGACCGCACCAGCATTCTTGAAACCACGCTGCGGGCACTGTGCATGGGCCTGTTGATTGGTGTCTGCCTGACACTGTTGCAGTGGCCGCTGGCAAAATTGGCGTTCTCATTATTTGGTGCCAGCGAGACGGTGGAAGCCCTCTGCCAACAGTATTTTGCCATCCGCATCTGGGGTGCACCTGCCACTCTGGGTACCTATGTATTGATGGGCTATTTCATTGGCCAGGGATTAAGCCGCCGACTGTTGCTGCTGCAGTTATTCCTTAACGGATTGAATATTGGGCTGGATATTGTGTTTGCGGGCTACCTTGATATGGGTGCTAAAGGCATTGCTTTGGGAACCGCCATTGCGGAATGGAGCACCTTGTTTCTGGGCCTGGTATTGGTGCGGCAACACCTCGGACTGGGCCAGCCTGCTCTCGATTTACAGCTCTCACATTTGCCCTGGGGTGAGCTGTTGAAAGGCGACAAAGTCAAGCCGGTGTTGCAGGCCAATGCCAACCTGATGATCCGTACCCTGTTCCTGCTACTGGGTTTTGCTGTGTTTACCGACCAGGGTGCGCGCTTTGGTGATACCACCCTGGCCGCCAATCATATTCTGCTGCAATTCATTTCGTTCAGCGCGTTCTTTCTGGACGGTTTTGCCTTTACCTGCGAATCCCTGGCGGGCAAGGCACTGGGCCGGCGTAACCGCCCTCTCTTTCTATCGGTGGTGGCCAGAACCACCTGGCTGGCGGCGGGCACCGGCATTATTCTGGCCACCGCGATCATGTTGTTCGGGCCCGCCTTGCTCACGGTTCTCACCGATTTGCCTGCGGTCAACTCGACCGCACTGAACTATCTGCCTTACTGTGCCTTTTATGTGGCGATATCCTTCGCCGCCTTCCAACTGGATGGGCTGTTTATCGGCACCACTACCACCGCGCCGTTACGCAACGCCTCAATACTGGCCACCAGCGCTTTTTTGTTGTTGATCGCAAGCCTGACCCCGGCTTGGGGCAATGCCGGTTTGTGGAGCGCTTTTATCGGTTTTGTCTGCCTGCGGGCCCTGTTTCTGGGGGCTTACTTCCGCCATCTGCTGCGGCCACTGGCAGCCTGAGCAGAGGCTCTCACCAGGGCTGCTGTCACAGCAGCCATTACACCTAAGGAGCAGCAGCCGGATCAGCCGACGGGTCGCCGCTGGGTGCGGGTTCCGTCATGGCCGATTGCAGAAGCGCCTCAATGGGAAACGGGCTGCCGTTCAACAACATCACGCCATCCTCAAGGGACGCCCGCAGCACCAGCTTACCCTGCTCCGGCAGCAGCAGGCCCTGTTGCATGAATGGCAGCACCGTGTCCGCAAATTGACTGCCGACAACCGACGCCTCATCCAACTCCAGATTCACAGCACCATTGAACGCCGGTAGGAACTGCAGCGGATCGTCCAGATCCGCAAAACTCACACCACCCGGCAAACCGTTGTAACCCAGCCTCATGTCCGCGTGATGTTGTGCCCCCAGGGCCGCCACATCCAGTCGCTGTGCAAACCCCAGCCCCGGTTGAAACAACGCTTGCATCACCTGTTCAAGCTCGGCCTCCAGTTGCGGGGTCAATTGCGGCTCGCCCGTTTCATCCGTGGGCAACGTGCCGGACTGAAACTGTTGTTGAATCTGCATGGACACATCAGACCAGCGCTCCAGGCCGGTGGGGGAGACACCGGTGAATTCCAGGTGCCAACTGGCTGCAGTGATGGGCAAAGGGGATTCTATGCTTTCTATTTCCAGGGTTTGAAAGTAATCCATTTTGCCCTGGTTAACCTGGTTGCCACTGTTCAGGTTCAGGTTCTCCAATATCAGCACCATGGACTTCGAGGTCAGCGCCAGCTTGGGGATACTGAACACACTCTCCCCCACCATGGTATAGGGGGAATTGCCCGTATAACTCATGGAACCGGATGCCTCCGCCATGTCCAGCGCAAAACCGGCACTGAGCACATTGCTGGCTCGCACCAGCAGACTGGCATCAAACCGGGTCAACGCCTTATTGGAACGCAATGACAGATTGGCACCGCCAAAACGAATATGATCCTGGCCCTGGTCCATCTCATAGGCGGCAATATCCAGTTCCGTTTGCGCCGACTGATCAAAATAGATAATGGTACGGAGGTTTAAGGGCGCAGCTTCCAACCAACGGGATAGGGTCTGCTCCACCCCTTCCGCACTGCTTCCGGAAAGGCTCAGGCTGCCGTAGCCCAGGCCCAGGCGTGGCCCGATATCCGTCAGTAACAGCGGTCCGTGGTAAAAACGGGACTCAACCAGCAGATCAAGGGGCTGCTGACCCAGGGCCGGATCCCCCAGCAATTGATCCAATGACAGGGTCACACGCACCACGGCATGGGAACGAAACCAACCCCGATCATAGGATTGCGGTGCCACGGCAATACCTGCCTGCAATGGCATATTGGCAATTCGTTTTTCGTAGGCTCGCTCCAGTGCGAACCCCGACACCAATGGAAAACTCAACAGCACCCCAATTACAATCACCACCACATACGCCAATAGCTTTTTCATCAACACGCCTTTTTAATCTTTATAAATCTGATAGTTATAGTAAGCCTTCCACTAATGATAGCGAACCATGAAACATTTGGCGCGAGAATGCATGAAAATGTGGCACACCACTCATCCTGTGGATACACATTAAGGGATTTCATGTCCGGCGCGGGCAGGCATTCGAATCATTCGTCAAGGGGATAAAAATCGAAGTGCTGCAGTGGATTACACTGTGGGAGCAGGACAGCGCGGCCTTTTATCATTACATGAGCAATCAGCTGGCACGCCGCAATACCCAATCCCTGAATTGAGAAACCGGCATGGGTTTGGCCAGATAAAAACCCTGCACCCGGTCACAGCCCATGCGGGTAACCGCCGTTAGGGCCTCCTGATCCTCAACCCCCTCGGCGACCGTCTGGATCTGCAGTGCACGGGCCAGTTTCACGGTGTTTTCCACTATGCGGTAATCGCTGTCGTTGCGACCCATCTGGCTGATAAAACTGCGGTCGATCTTCAACTCATGAATGGGCAGGCGGCTCAAATACGCCAATGAAGAATAGCCGGTACCGTAATCATCCAGTGCGATACTGCATCCAGTGGAGGCCAATTGATTGAGGTTTTCGATCACCGTTTCAAAATTATCGCTGGATGAGGTTTCCGTCACTTCAAAAACCACATCCGACAAGTTGACCATGTGCAACTCCGCCATAGACGTCACAAATGAAATCAACTTTGCTTCCATCAGATTCTGGATAGACAAATTGATGCTCAAGGTGAGTATTTGCCCGCTCTCATTGAAGCCGTGCAGCAAATTGAAAGCCTCTTCGATAACATAACGGCTCAGCTCCGGCATCAGTCCCGCTTCCTCCGCGACCTCGATGAACTCAACCGGAGAAACCACACCAAAGCTCTCGCTGTTCCAACGCAACAACACTTCGGCACCACACAAGCGATTGGTGCGGCAATCAAACTGCGGTTGCAGGTACAAATCCAACTCCCGCACACGGATCGCTTCCACCAGCTCACCGGCGATCGCCAGGCGGCGCCGGCCAAAGGCATCGATATCAGAGCTGTAGATGGTGATATTGTCCGAACCGCGGAAACAATAATCCCGTGCGGCACTGGCATGCTGGACCAGCAGATCAGCCCGGTCACCGTGCTTGGGATAAATCGCAATACCACACTTGGCTTTCAGGCGCGCAGACGTGCCACCAACATCAATGGCCGTTTCGTGCAACTGCATCACCCGGTCAATAAACTCATGAATGGATCGATAACCCTCGCCCATTTTGGCCAGCAGTGCCAAGCTGCCGAATTCGGTTACCGCGATGTAGAAACGCGCGGATTTTTCCACCGTGATGGTTTGAATGTCCGTCGACAATTCCTGATTAAGACGCGCGCTGACCCGGGCAAACAAATCTTCCGCCAGGCGCCGCCCCATGGACGATGAAATCTCCTTGAACTGAGGAAAGTACAGCATGGCCAGGGCAAATGAATCGTACCCGGAACGATGATCAATCAACTCACCCAGCCGGTTCAGCAACAACGAATCATTGGGATAGTGGGTGATGGGATCGTGCAGCGCCTGTTGCAAAGCCTGATCCTGCACCTGAACGATGGCATGCTGCGCCGCCTTCATCTTTTCCATGGCAATCAACTTATGTCGGCGTTCTTCTTTGATGCGGTGGGCCAGGGCAAAGGAAAACAGCAATGCTTCCAGCATTGAGCCTGCCTGAAACGCATGGTTAGTCAACTGGGACGGCTCGATATAACCAAATATATTTGCCAAATACAAACTGCTGCCGAACACCAGGGCAGCGGTGGCAAAAACAAAATAGCGCGCAATCTCGATTCCCGAAATCAAGGCACTGATGCCCGCAATCAACACCAGCAGCATCGACAGGGCACCCACACACCCGGCCAGAAAAGCGCCATTATCCGGCACATAAAGCACATAGACCGCCACCAACAAATTGACCACACACATAATCCGCATCACCAGTTGCAATACCGTGCCCAGGCTCTCGCTGCGCAAAAAACGCAGTGAGAAGCACAGCAACCAGAACAGGGTAAAACAGGCCGACAGCGGTAAAACATAACGGGTCAAATCCGCATTCAACCAGACATAACGTGCCCCCAACCCCGAGATCGACAGCATCAAACCCACGATAGAGAGCAACGTCATCACATAGTAACCATAGGTGACATCGGCCATAGAGATAAACAGGAAGCTGTTGTACAGCAGCAACGCCACGATTACCCCGAAATACACCCCCCACAACAACGCCTCCATGTTCTGGCGGGAAACCAGATACTCCACGGTCCACAGTTCCACCGGAATCTGCAATGAGGTAGTGGATTCCACCCGGATATAAAAATCCACCTCGCCGTTGATGTAATCGGGAATCGGGAAATTGATATTGTGGGATCGAAAGGTATGGGGATCCCTGCGCACGGTTTGCAGATCACTGCTCCACAGCACCCGCCCAGCGCTGGGGTCATAAGCATGAATAGCCACCTTCTGCAGCAGTGGATAGGGGATTACCAGATGCCAGCGCTGATCGCTGTACTGCGCCAGGTTCACCCGCAGCTTGAGCCACACCGCAAAATCCACAAACCCGAAGTTCAGTACATGGCCGGCTGTATTCCTGACCCAGGCATCGGACGTCAACACATCATCCAGCGCCAGCGTGCGGGATGTATCAACCTGGTAACTGACAAACGCATTGAGGTTGTAGAAATCATAGGCCGCTTTTTCAGTCTGAATATGCTCCATCGCCTGCGACGTTGAGCACATTGCAAACAGCGAACTGATCACAAATAAACCAATTCCAGTGGTTGTCAGCTGCCGGCAAGACCTCCACAAGGTTCTCACCATTAACTTGAATCCGTTCAATATTTCGCACTCTGTTTTTTGACGAATCTGAAATCTGGTCCAGACTTCCAATGCTAAGTAATCATTATAGATGGAACTTTGGAATGAGCACATTACACGGAGAGTACCGCCGCCACGCGCGCACCAACATCAAGACATCGGTTTCAATCAGCATGGACGACAATGGCTTGAACACCAAAACCCGGGATGTCTCCGAAAGTGGCATTTGCATCGCCAAGCCCAGCGAACTGACGCTCACCCCTGGTCAAACTGTAAACATTACCTTCGATCGACTGTCCAAGTTGTCGGTACCGGCCACCATCATTCGGGTGTCGGACAATCAGATCGGTTTATCACTGGAGAATATCCGCTTCAGCGAACAGGATATTACGGGCATTATTCAAACTGCACCCTGGCATCAGCGGGCCAAAGTGGCCATCAAGCGCAGTTTCTGGAAAAATACCCGCAGGCTGGCCATTCTGGTCACCAATACGCTGTTGCGGAAACCCCTGCTTAAATTGATCAATCCCAGCTTTATCTTCGCCGTGTACGGCAATGAGAAAGACGTCGGCACGTACTACACCCCTTTCATGGCGCGCCTGATACCGCCGCTGATGATCGGCAGCGTGATTCGCAATCGCAACCGCACCGGCATCATGGTGGCGTCGAAGTTTTATGAACACGAACTGGCCGAAGATTCCAACAAAGTGCGCACGTACCTGCAACAACTGCAGGACGAGTTTCCTCATATCGATACCATTGCCCTGGTTGGCAGGTTACCCAACTTTGTCATGAAGGCCGGCAAGGAAATCCAGCGCCCCTACGTGGACGGATCCATGGGCACCCGCTACATGATCTGGGACGTGGGCCGGCAAATGAAGGCACTCCCCAAGTACAGCGGTGAAGAATGCATTGTCGTGTTGGGCGGCGCCGGCCGCATCGGCAACATGGTGTGCGAAGATCTGACCCGCGTGTTTCGCACCGTAATTGCCTTTGACCCGCGTTATGACAAGCAAGAAGAGATCTACACGCCCATAGGCAAGATCATCCGCAGCAGTAATCCCGACATTCTCAACAGCAGCAGACTGTTCATCGGGCTGACCCATCACGGTGATGCCATACGCAATGTGATTCCTTACCTGCCGGCCGGCTCCCTGGTGGCTGACGACACCCACCCCTGCATCAGCCTTGAAGCCCGGCAGGAAATGAAAGCCATGGACATCGAGGTGGAGAAAATCGTGCTGTTCCACGAGGAATTTTCCATGTGGCCGCGCATGCCCGGCTGGAACAACCGCGCCATCCCCGGCTGCCTGGTGGAGGCCCTGGTGCTCAAGGAACAGGAAGATACCGATGTAGGTAATTTCGACAGCTTCTGCCATACCGCCCACAGCATCGGATTTGAGGGAAGACTCATAAAACCCCTGGACGAATAGCGTACAAGCATCGAGTTACGCGCTGAAAAGACATATACTTTCCCGTACCCTCGCCACTCACAGGAAAGTATATGTCTTCCAAGAACAGCCTCTCCAATCCAAAAAATCAGATTACCATCCGCAATGCCACCCTGGGCGATGTCGCCGGCATCTGTGATCTCAGCAATCGGGTTTACGCCAATACCGGCATGTATGGATACTCTGAGGGGGCTGTGACCGGCCAGATCAACCACTTTCCCCAAGGCCAGTTCGTTATCATCATCAATGATACCGTGGTGGGCTACTGCGCCACGTTCCGCATCGACGAGAACCTGGCTTTGAAAGAGCACAACTGGACGGAGATCACCGGCAACGGCTATGCCTCCCGCCATGATCCCGACGGCGACTGGCTCTACGGCATGGAAGTGGCGGTCGACCCTGATTACCGCGGTTACCGACTGGGGCAACGGCTCTACAATGAGCGCAAAAAACTGTGCGAAAGCCTGGGCCTGAAAGGGATCGTCTTCGGCGGCCGCCTGCCGACCCTGGCCAACCGCCTGAAGCGCTTCGGTTCCGTAGAAGAATATGTGGAGCAGGTCATTCAGAAGAAGCTGCGTGACCCGGTGCTGACCTTTCAGATCAACAACGGTTTTGAGGTCATCGGCATCATCCCCCACTATCTGGATGCGGATGTCCAGTCCAAGGGCTACGCCATCCATCTAATGTGGCGCAACCCCAAGGTGCCGGTGGATGAACCCAATGCAGGCAAGAAAAAGTACGGTGGCAGGGTGCCGGATTCCATTCGCATCGGCTCGGTCCAATACATGCAACGGCGGGTGCATTCCTTCGAAGAGTTTCTTTCCATCGTGGAATATTTCGTGGATGTGGTGGCCGACTACAAAGGGGATTTTGTGGTCTTCCCCGAGCTGTTCGCACTGCAGCTGCTGTCCATCGAGGATCAGGCTCTGTCACCCATGGAATCCATGGAAGCCCTCACCAAATACACGCCCCAGTTCAAGGAAGCGCTGCGGGACATGTCCCTGCGCTATAACATCAACATCATTGGCGGATCGCACCCCACCATCATGCCCAACGGCCGGGTGGAGAATATCGCCTATATTTTTCTGCGGGACGGCACCATTCACGAGCAACCCAAAATTCACCCTACTCCCAATGAAGTGTACTGGTGGAATATTGAGGGCGGCAACACGCTGAAGGCCATCGAGACCGATTGCGGCCCCATTGGTGTATTGATCTGTTACGACTCGGAATTTCCCGAACTGGCCCGCCATCTAACCGACCAGGGCATTTCCATACTGTTCGTGCCCTTCTGTACCGATGAACGACAAAGCTATCTGCGGGTACGCTACTGCTGTCAGGCCCGCGCGGTGGAAAATCAGATTTACGTGGTGATGTCGGGTAACGTGGGCAACCTGCCCAAGGTCAATAATATGGACATTCAATATGCCCAGAGCTGCATTCTCACCCCCTGTGACTTTCCCTTTTCCCGGGACGGCATTGCCGCGGACACCACCCCCAATGTGGAGATGATTGCCTTCGCCGATTTACGCCCGGAGACCTTAATGATGGCGCGCAACAACGGCACCGTGAAAAACCTGCAGGACCGACGACACGATCTGTACAGCCTGAACTGGCGCGGCAAATAGCCCGGTTACAAACGAGGCACCGGGGTGGGCCTGTTTTTCAACACTATTTCTCGACAAAGGCCCGCTCGATCACATAATGCCCGCGATCACCATGACGGGCCTCCTCAAAGCCCCGCTCATCCAGTATGCGGCAGGTGTCTTTCAACATGGAAGGGCTGCCGCACAACATAAAGCGGTCATGCTCCGGGTCCATCGGCGGCAGGCCGATATCGCTGAACAGTTTTCCACTTTCCATAAGATCGGTCAGTCGGCCCTGATTTCGAAACGGCTCACGGGTTACGGTTGGGTAGTAGATCAGCTTGCTGCGCACCTCGTCACCAAAGTATTCGTTATTGGGTAACTCATCGGCAATGAAGGATTCATAGGCCAGATCCGCCACATGGCGCACACCGTGGGTCAGTATCACCTTGTCATAGGCCTCATACACCTCGGGATCCTTGATGATGCTCATAAACGGAGCCAGACCAGTGCCCGTACTCAACAGGTACAGGTTGCGACCCGGGTGCAAATGATCCACGATCAGGGTTCCGGTGGGCTTGGTACTGACAAAGACCTCGTCACCCACCTGCAGGTGCTGCAGTTTGGAGGTCAGCGGGCCATCCTGCACTTTGATGCTGAAAAATTCCAGCTGCTCCTCATAGTTGGCACTTACAATACTGTAAGCCCGCAGCAACGGGCGCCCTTCATTTTCCAGGCCGATCATGGTGAAGTGACCGTTTTTGTATCGAAAGCCCGGATCGCGGCTGGTGGTGAAGCTGAATAGAGTCTCATTCCAGTGGTGCACACTGGTGACACGTTCGGTGATCAGATTGGCCATGGTGATGCTCCCGCTGCAATGAATACTGGCTGCCACTATAGAACTGGGCAGATTATTGGTAAAATGGTTTATATTGATATAATTAATCGATTTTATAGATATGAAATTTACCCTTAGACAGATCCAGGTATTCTTGGCCACAGCTCATTTCGAGAATATATCCCGGGCAGCCGACAGCCTGTCCATGTCCCAGTCAGCCGCCAGCAGCGCTTTGGCGGAGCTGGAATCCCAGTTCGACATCAAGCTATTCGACCGCGTGGGCAAAAGGCTGCAACTGAATGCCCTGGGCCACGCCCTGCGCGGCCAGTCGGAAGCGCTGCTGCGGCAGGCGGAAGATCTGGAGGTGGCCCTGCAGCAACACTCCGCCATCGGCCACCTGAAAGTGGGTGCCACCCTGACCATCGGCAACTATCTGGCGGTGCATATCATGAGCCGTTTTCTGCAGGATAAACCGGAAGCGCGAGTAGAGCTGGACGTGGCCAATACCGCCAGCATTGCCCGTAAAGTAAAAAACTTTGAACTGGATGTGGGCCTGATCGAGGGTGAGCTGTCCGACCCGGAGCTGGACATCACCCCCTGGATGAAGGATGAACTGGTGGCATTTTGTGCCCCGGAGCATCCCTATGCCGACAAAAAGAAGCTCACCGACCAGGATATCCTGGCCGCCAACTGGATACTGCGGGAACAAGGCTCAGGTACCCGTCAGACCTTTGACTGGGCCATGCACGGTGTTCTGCCGCAACTCACCGTATTGCTGGAGCTGCAGCACACTGAAGCGATAAAACGTGCCGTGGAAGCCGGCCTGGGCATCGGCTGCCTGTCACGGGTGGCCTTAAAGGAGGCGTTTGCCCGTGGCAGCCTGGTTCCTCTGCCCATGCCGCAACGCAACCTGAAGCGTGAATTCTATTTTATCCTGCACCGGCAAAAATACCGCAACAGCAGTATTGATGCCTGGCTTGCCCTGTGCCTGGAGCTCTTCCATTAATCCCATCACCGCGAATCGGGTTTGGTTGATTTTTTATGCTGATACATGCGTTCATCGGCCAGCTTGATCCAATGATTGGCATCCCCAATTTCCACCTCACCCAGGGTGACCGCGCCATAGGAAATCGCAATCCCCACATCGTCATACTCACTCAGCCGGATGGAAACCAACACCTCATCGAGCTTTTTAATAAACTGCGCAGCCTCACCGGCGCCTGTTTCCCGCAGCAGCAACAGAAATTCATCACCGGCGTAACGATAGAAACCATCGGTTTCACGTACATTGGCGCGAATGCATTTTGAAAACTCAACCAGCACCTGATCACCGGCCTCATGGCCGTAATTGTCGTTGACCTGCTTGAAATCATTGAGGTCAATGAACAGCAGGGTCGCCACCGTTCCATAGCGCCGCTGAAGCGCTATACACTCATTCAGGTCAGCAATGGCGTAGGGCCTGCGTACCGCCATGGTCAGAGGGTCAAATTTTGCCAGCTGTTCCAACTGGCGATTGCTCTGCTCCAGCTTTTTCTGTGCCATGCGTTCTTCGGTGACGTCTCTGGCCATGCCCACCATAAACAGCAGTTCACCGGCGGCGGAGCGAACCGGTAGCCCTTCATCATGGATGTATCGCACCGTTCCATCACGGCCCAATATGCGGTAATTGACATCCCAAATTCCCTTGCGATGATTATCCACTTCTGCATTCAGCAGGTGCCGGTCTTCCGGCAGCACCGCATCCATAAAGCTGGTAGGATTATGCATCAGGCTTTCGATGGTGCGCCCCCAAATCTGTTCATAGCGATTACTGACGAACAGCACTTTGGTGATACCCGGCGTGGACATCCAGACAACGGCGTTAACATGATTGGCAATACTTTTGAATTTCGCTTCCGACGCCAACAACTCTTCCTCATACTTACGGCGGTAGGAGATGTCCTCGATGATGGCAATCAGATACTCAGGAACACTGGACTCGCCCCGGTAGGGTGTCATGGTGAAGGTGACCCACACATCCTGGCCCTTACTGTCCAACAGCCGCTTTTCGAAGCGCAGGTGTTCCACTTCACCATTGATCAGGCGCCGTATGGTCAGACGATTGGCATTACGCTCCATAACCGGCGTCAAATCATCCAGCTTCATCTCTTCCAGATCGCGCCTGGGATAACCCAGAATAGCTGCCAACTGGCGATTAACTTTGAGAAAATGACCTTCCAGGCTGATCTGGGCAATCCCCACCGGGGCCAGTTCAAATGTCATTCTGAAATGTTCTTCCAGCTGGGCTGCGTGACGCTCGATGTTCTCCACCTTGGACACATCCAGCAGGTTCACCACCGCGAAACGTTCCTGCTCAATCTGATAGAGCCCGATCTGCACTTCCACCCGCTTGATTTCATTGCGTGCGGTGGATAAGGCCACCGGATTACGCATAGTACGTTCACCACCACTGCGGAAAAACAGATTGCGATATTCGATGTGATCACCCCGCGCTGCTTCCGGTATAAACTCTTCTATCTCGCGGCCGATCAATGCATCGCTTTCACATTCGAACAGTTTTGCGGCCCCCTGATTTGCCACTACAATGGTACCGGACTCCGTCACCACCAGAATCGGGTTGGGTGCCGCGTCCAACAATTTTTGCCGGGATGATATTTTACTGTGTTCTTGCAGGCGTGCACGCAAGCCGGTTAATGCCACCCAGGAAAGTGCCCCTACCACCACCACCGTACCCACGCTCAGTGCCAGAACCAGCTGCAACAATGTATCGCGCCGTCTCTGACCGCTGGCATCTTCCCGCAGCAACTGCGCAGACTGAATGTGAAACTGGGTGATCAAGTCCCGCAATGCTGCGGAGGCCGCCATGTCATCCACCCGAATCAATTGATCGATCTCCTCAACGGAGGCACCCTGATTGTGCAGCATGCGAGCCTGTTCCAGCTTGAGTTCATACTTGCGCACCACCTGCTCAATCAGTTTCACCTGCGCATCAATGGAAGGGTTGTCGGAACGGGCTTGAGTGGATTTGAATATCGTGGAAAGTTGCTTCAGATTTTCCAGCGTTGCCTGATAATAGGGCTCTTCTCCGCGCAGCACATAATTCTTGAAATTATGGATAAAACCGGTGTAACCAAGCTGGTGAATTAACGTGGAAATCCGCGCCTGGCTGTCTAATGATGCCCGTAGCTGGCGGGAAATTTCTTCCTGCTGGCGCTGCATGGTGTGATTCAATGCGGTGATGGCAAGCGCGGCAATCACCAACAATGAAGCAACATATATTAGGTGTTTGGGTTTCACCAACAGCTCATCCTTGACGTCATCACTGCCGGAGGCAGTGCGGCCTTAACACAAATGTTGCAATTACTGGATCGTCAGCAAAACCTTCACGTTGGAGAGGTTGGCGGCGGTCTGCAGAGCCCTGACGTCAACATAACCAATCATGTTCGGGTTGGACGCAATAAACTCTAACACCTCACTATTACCCGAGACTGCAAAGGGCGGTTGCCCCCGACCGGTAAAAATGAGTCGTGACCAATACGAATTGAGCTGAGGCAATGTTTTACGCACTACCTTGGCATAGAACTCCTGCTTTAATCCGCTCCCTTCCAACTGATCCAGGGGAACCACCTTGGTGCCATCCGGAAGCTGGCGGCTTTTACCGAGAAATATGCTGGCCACATCCTCCACGCTGATTTCCTGAATGTCGTTTGTGTTGTTAACAATAATCGCAAGCTCACCACTGGCTGAAGAAGCAGATTGGATTCCCCAAAAAAACAAACTCCAGATCAACAGCACCCTGTGTGCTTTCATTTTGTTACCTCATCCTCATTATTCTGCGGTGTTGTATCCGATTCCATTCATACTGATGTTTCGGCACTTGTGCGCCACTTCCTCTAATAAAAGTACATATCTGTGCTTTCTTCAATAAATTCTTGGGCTTATATAGCGTTCAAGCTAGTTTTTTCCCTGCTTTGACGTATGAGTGTCACCATTGTGAACAATGACACAGTTTCGCCCTGAGCGTTTGGCTGTGTACAGGCCTACATCGGCGCGCTCCATGATGTCCTCCATGCTTTCTGTCTCATCCAGCATAATGGCGATGCCGATGCTGACGCTGAAGCTAACCTGACTCCCCTGCAGCTCAAACACCTCTTCCATCCAGCGCTTGCGGATGCGTTCTGCCACCAGATAGGCGCCCCGCTCCTGAGAGGACACCAGCAGGGCACAGAACTCCTCACCCCCCACCCGGCCCAGTAAATCCTCTTCCCGCAGGCTGCTCTTCACCAGCTCCGCGAAACGGCGCAGCACCGTGTCACCAAATTGATGGCCATAGTTATCATTCACCGCTTTAAAGTTATCGATATCCAGCATCAAAATGGCAAGCGGCTGACTGTAGCGTACCGCGCGTCGCACTTCTTTATACGCCGTATCAAAAAAGCTGCGCCGGTTAAAAACACCGGTCAGCGGATCGGTGGTGGCCAACCGCTCCAGTTCCTGTTGGATACGCTTGCGGTCAGTGATGTCCATAATGGAAATAAAAACCGAGTTAATCCCACCGAATTCCAGCCTGCTGCCGGTGAGAGACGCCCAAAATGTTTTGTTATCCCGGGATTTCATCACCATCTCGGTTTCAAAAACCCGACTTTCGGTGAGCACCGACTCAATAAAATTCTCTCGATCATCCCGATCTGACCAGAACTCCCTGGATTTCAGCTCCTCAGGCGTCTGTTCCTGGCTAATGCCAAATAACGCATAGGCGCTTTCATTCGCAAACAGAACAGGGTATTCCTCCGTCAGCTCCACAATCAGGATGGGATAAGGTGCGGCACTCAAAATCGATCGCATACGGGCTTCACTTCGCTGCAGGGCCAGCTCCGCCAACTTGCGATCAGTGATGTCCTGCACCGTACCGGTTTCATGCACGGGGCTGCTGCCTTTGCCTAAAAAAACCTGTCCCGCCAGGCGAATGTAGCGCTCACTCCCGTTATCACACACCACCCGGTGATCGCATTGGTAACTACCACCCTGAAAATACGCTGCCGCAATGGCTTCGGTGACCCGGTCCTGATCGTCTGGGTGAACCAGGCTTTCGTAATGGGACAGGTCCTTGGCGGGGTCATCAATACCCAGCACCACCTTGGCTTCCCTGGACCAAAAGCTTTCCCCGGTTTCGAAGTTGCGGGTCCAGCTACCGATACGGGCTATGCGCTGGGCATCCTGCAAACGCTCCTGGGCACGTTCCAACAATTCTTCCTGCTGCGCCAACCGCTGCGTGTAATGGTTTCGGAGCAACCAGATGACAACGCAAAAAGCAGCAAAAAAGCCTAAAAGAAGCCAGCCCCAGTCGCCGGCCAGAATACCGGATTCCTCCCCCTGCTCATACAGAATCTCAATGGTTTCCGCCTGGGCAGCCGCCACAAACAGCCCTGGACAGGTTCGCAAAACCATCCATAACAGGCTGAAACTTTTATTGTTTTTCGATATCTTAGGAAGAGACATCCCGACCTTGGCGTGCATCACTGCGTTTAAGGCTCCCGTGCCATACAAAGGCATATAGAATCAGTATAGCCAACACTGCCGATACGGCGCTGAAACCGACTCAGCATTAAGCCCATAATTTTTAAGAGGAATACCCTCGCATCCATGGTTATAAAACCGGCATATAAACTGCTTACACTGTTTCAGCTACACTAGCTTGAAATCATAAGGCTGCACCGTACATGAAATGTTTGCTCCCCATTCTGTTGCTGCTGTGTTTTTCACTGAGCATGAAGGCCCTGGCCAACGAGGCGGAACCGGACGAACCGGCGCCGTCTCCGGTACAACATCAGGACCATTCACTGGACAACACGCCACAGAACGACACCGACCTGGCAAGCCCGATTACTCTGCTCAATAACACCATTGCCCCGGGTACCTTCCGCACCCTGCATTGGTCTCCCGGCTTATCCATGAACAGCCTGAATACTCCGGTGCCGGTGCTGGTCGCCCATGGCGTCAAGCCGGGGCCGATGATGTGCATGACCGCGGCCATCCACGGGGATGAGTTAAACGGTATCGAAATTGTGCGTCAGGTTCTGCACCAACTTGAACCGGATGATCTGCGGGGCACTATTATTGGGATGCCCATAGTGAATCTTGATGGCTTCCGCAGAGCGTCACGTTATATGAGTGACCGGCGCGATCTGAATCGGTTTTTCCCCGGCAATCCCGCCGGCAGTTACGCGTCCCGTGTGGCGCACTCCCTGTTTCACAAAGTGATTCTGCACTGCGATTATCTGGTGGATATCCACACCGGCTCGTTCCTGCGCACCAACCTGCCGCAGTTACGGGGTGACTTAAAAAACCCAATGATTCTGGAATTCAGTCGCCACTTTGGCGGCATGGGCGTATTGCATCACAGTGGCGGCCCCGGTACCTTGCGCCGCGCCGCGGCGGACTCCGGCATTCCGGCCATCACCATGGAAACCGGTGGCCCCCATTCACTGGATCAGGAATCCGTGTCCCATGGGGTGAAAGGCATCAAGAACCTGCTGCACAATCTGGAGATGTATAAAACCGTCCGCCTCTGGCTGATCCCCCAGCCGGTGTTCTATCAGTCGACCTGGGTACGCTCCAGCTCAGGGGGTATCATGCTGTCGAAGGTGGAATTGGATGAAAAAGTGAAGAAAGGACAACTGCTGGGCAAGGTGGTGGACCCCATTACCAACACCAGCAGCGACATTATCTCGCCACTGGACGGCATCGTATTGGGCAAAGCACTGGATCAGGTGGTGAGCCCGGGCTTTGCCACGTTTCATATCGGCATCATTGCCACCGAAGAGCAATTGGCAGAACCGATCCCGGCAGCAGTCACCGAACCGGAGCTGGAGGGTGAAAACGGGGATTCCATGACTTCACCCCCCATTGCCCCCACCGAAACCAGCGAGCCCTTTCAGGATATGGACAGCTGATGCCGGCCGGTTTACCGCGCTATTTGGTCAGCAGGAAGTTGATTACCTCAAACAGCTCATTCTGCGAACCCGCCATCTTGACACTGGTCTTGTACTGGCCATTCACCACCATGGCCGGTACACCACGAATCTGATATTGGCCATAGATTCTGCCGGCGGTATTGGCTTTGGTCTCCACCTGCTCATCTTCCCAGGCTTTGGCAAAGTCCGCTTCTTTCACCTCCAGCCCGGACAGCGCGGCCCAGGCAGAGGCCCGGCCATCGATTACCTGATTCTGCTTGTGCAGATAATCAAACACCGCCGGTACAGCTTTATCTTCAATTCCCAGCGCCACGATCACGTAATAAAGCTTAGCCAGGACCTTAAAGCGGGGGTTCCAGGCGGCGGGGACCCGAGTGAACTGCACCGCCTCCGGTTTGGTTTTCAACCATTTTTCCACCAGCGGTTCCAGATGGTTACAATGCGGACACCCAAAGCTGAAAAACTCCATCACCGTATCGGGCTTGCGTTCTGCTCCCGCCACTTTCTCATAGTGCACGCCCTCCACGTATCGCTCCAGGCTGAACGCCCACACACTGCTGCCCATCACGGACAGCACTACGGCCAATACACCTTGCGCTATTGTTCTCATATCAAACCCGTTTTCTGATTAATTTATAAACCACTGTTAAAACAGTCAACCTAGCATATCAGCTTGCCATGAGAAGCCCAACTTAATGATATTCATACCGAATTTAGACAAAAAATTGACCGGGAGCAGACACCGGGAGCAGAGATCACTCCTATACTGGTAGAAAGTAATGAAGGTAACCTATGCTGAGCATTCCCCGACAGATCAACAAATTCACCAACCGGATCTTTAATAACCGGGCGCACATACTGCAGGATTTATCCCTGGCGGCACGCCATGCCTGGACTATCCCCCTGCTGGCCAGCCCCTGGAATTCGGAATCCCTGACCCAATCGGAGCTACACCCCAACAGCTATAACAACTGGGGTGATGTGATTAACCTCAGCCTGCAGACCATCGTGCCCCTGGAACGGCGCACCTACAGCCCCGGCACCATTGCCTGCTACCCGGAACATTATGCAGCCACATCAGGCCGGGAGAAGTGGTTCTTTATCAACGGGATATGTACTTCTCCGCCCATTGCCATCCTGAACGGGCTGGAGCTGGCCAAGGCCTTCCACCGCCCCATTCACCTGATCCATACCCCAACCTACGGCGCGGTCCGGGATTTGTGGGATTCCATCACCGCCCGTACCCTGCGTAAAGACGGCAAGCTCTCCCGCCCAGCCTATGATGTGGTGAAAGAGGCCCTGGCGCATCATGACAAAGTGGTGATTGTGGGGCATTCCCAAGGCACCATCGTCAGCAGCTACATTGCCCGCAAACTGTTGAAAGACAAGCGTTACCGCCATCATGCCCCAAAGCTGGAAATCTACTGTATCGCCGGTGTGGCCGACAGTTTTCGGGTGGATCCGCAACTCAGCGAGCACTTTGGTCGCGGGGTTCCCTATGTGGAGCATTTTGCCAACGGCATGGATTTCTTTTGCCGCATCGGAGTGCTGGCCCACGCTGATAATACCGCAGGCGAAGTGTTCTGCATCCCGGATCGAACCGGGCATCTATTGAACGATCATTACATTCCCGGTATCTGGCGCGGCGAATACTGCGATCAAAAATCCAGGTTGTTCAAATACATCGACGGCAACACCCCCAGCTCAACGGATTACGTGGCCCACGACCTCAAAACCGCTGCCGCTACGCCCAAGCCAATCCTGCATCCGCTCAAACAGGTGGCTAATCAGAGGCCATAAAAGCCTCAATTTCTTTGGCCTGCACCATGCAATCATGGTAGCCCAACGCAATCAGCTCCTGGCAGAACCGGCGTTCAAACAACAGGTAACTGAGAATGCTGGAGCCGGAACTGCGGGTGGCGCCAATTCCATGCAAAAACACTCGGATGCTGGTGGGCAGCACATGCAGATACTTGGAGGCAATGCGATCCAGGCACTGCGAGGGGGAGATCACCAGGCTTTCAATGGGGTGCAATGAGGACTGGTACTTTTGCCGGACATTGGGGGGAATCACCCCCAGCATGTCATTGATGCGCTCCATGCGCTCCACATCGTATTCCAGACTGTCCAGAAAGATGCTGTTCATCAGATGGCCACTGATCTGCGCCAACGACGGGTAATCGTCTACCGGGCGCTGAACCTGGGGAGCGGAGCGATTACCACTGACCCCCACCACCAGAATTTTTCGCGCCCCCAGGTGCAGGGCCGGGCTTAACGGAGCCAACTGACGCACCGCGCCGTCGCCGAAGTATTCGCGATTGATGCGCACCGCCGGAAACACCACCGGAATAGCAGAGGATGCCATCAGGTGTTCCAGATTCAAATGAGTACGCATACCGATGCGCTGAAACCGCTTCCAGGCGCTGATGTCCGGGGAACCTTGAAAAAACGCCACAGAATGCCCGGAGCTGTAGCCGGAGGCGGTGACCGAAATGGCCCGCAGGAAACCATCATCGATGGCTTCCTGAATATTATCAAAACGGATCATGCGCCCCAGCAACTCCGCCAGGGGTTCATTATCCAGCAGAGAGGATCGATTGCGGGAGGCAAACAACAGGCTGGCCAACCAGCGCATGGCGTTGCTGAAAACGCCCACCGGGTCGGACCGGTAAACCTGTTGCGGACGAAAAGCTTTCCACACCGTCTCAATGTTATAGACGGCATTGCGGAAATTATCGGCGTGAGAAGCCAGCGCCACGGCATTGATGGCGCCCGCGGAGGTGCCGGAGATGATGCCGAACGGATTACGGGTGGATTCCGGCATGATATCGGCAATGGCTTTCAAAACCCCCACCTGATAAGCGGCACGGGCACCGCCGCCGGAAAGAACCAGGGCACTGTGCAAATGGGTGTGGGTGGATTTGATCTTACGCATACAGCAACTTCCTAAGACAATATAGTAACTGTAGCAGCATCTGGCTGGAGCCCCACTATGCCGGGCTGGTACACTAGAGCGGTAGTAACCCGTGGAGCCGTTATGAGCACAACCCATTTGATCCTGATCCGCCACGGCCAGATACAGGCCAATCTCGACAAACGCTGGCATGGCTGGACCGACAGCGCCCTCACCGATATGGGCATTACCCAGGCTGAGCGGGTGGCGGAACGCCTCCACAAGGAGCACCCGGACATCAGCGCCCTCTATGCCAGCCCCTTACAGCGCACCTTCAATACCGCGCAGAAGATTGCCGATATTCTGCAATTGGAGGTGATCACCGAACCCCGCATCAAGGAATACGGCATCGGTGTGTGGGAAGGGGAAACCTTCAGCGACCTCCACAGTAAATTCAATTTTTTTCAACAGGTCAACGCCAACCCGGATTATGCCCCTGAGCAGGGCGAATCCATTGCCGCCGTGGGGGACCGGGTCAGCACCGCGCTGCAATCTTTCTTGAGCCGACACCCGGGTGAGAAAGTGGTGGCCGTGAGCCACGGCGCCGCCATGGCACTGGGCCTGGCAGGCTTGCTGGATAAAGACTGGTACGCGTGGAATAAATACCAGTTCCTGAATACCTCGGTAACGGAACTGGCTTTGGGTCTGGAACCCAAACTGCTGCGGCTGAACTGTGTAGAGCATCTGGCCGGGCTGTGAACAGCGCTCGAACCGGCCACAGCAACACCATGGCACAAGGCCTCTATCAAAAAAGGCTTCCTCAACAGGAAGCCTTTTTTATGGACTGTTGCGGCCCGGGCGGCCCTTAGCTGGACATATTGCGGCCGTAAAAGATCTCCAGCATTTCGCGGCGCAGCTTACGGCTGATCTGATCCTGCTCCTCATCAGACAGCTCATCCACGCCGGTACCAAACAGGTAATTGTCCAATTCAAAATCCTTCAACAGCATTTTGGTGTGGAAAATATTCTCCTGGTATACATTCACATCGATCATTTCATACAACTCCAGCGTCTCTTCCAGGAAGTAATTCTGGATGGAGTTGATTTCGTGGTCGATGTAATGCTTCATTCCGTCCACGTCGCGGGTAAAACCGCGCACCCGGTAATCCACCGTCACAATGTCGGAATCAAACTGGTGAATCAGGTAATTCAACGCCTTCAGTGGTGAAATAACACCACAGGTGGAAACATCGATGTCCACACGGAAGGTGCTGATGCCATTTTCATTGTCGGGGTGCGTTTCCGGATAGGTATGCACCGTGACATGACTCTTATCCAGATGGGCGACCACCGATTCCTTCAGCGGGCCCGGCTCTTCCTTGGAAGGATCCTCATCCGGCGCAATGGGATGCTCGGCAATCAGCATGGTCACGCTGGCCCCTTCCGGATCATAGTCCTGGCGGGCGATGTTGAGAATGGTAGCACCGATGATGTCGGTTACCGTGGTCAGAATCTGGGTCAGACGCTCGGCATTGTAAAGCTCATCTACATATTCCCGATATTCACGGCGATGCTCCGGTGTCTTGGCATAGCAAATATCGTAGATATTGAAGCTCAATGATTTGGTCAGGTTGTTAAAACCATGCAGTTTCAACTTGTGGGGGATTTCGTTATCGTTCATCTACTCAGATCTCGATAGGTAGAGTCGAAAATTGATGGCCCCGGCCTGAATGCCAGAGCCCGCTGAAAGTGAAACCGAATCGGCACATTGCCAGTAAGGCTGACATTGTACCCTCCGACATTTCATATAAAAACCGCGCTCAGGCGGCTGCCTCGTGAATTTCGTAACTGTGGGTCACATTCACACCGGCTTTACTGAGCATGATCGACGCCGAGCAATATTTTTCCGCCGACAGTTCCACCGCCCGCTTCACCTGCGCCTCTTTCAAGCCACGGCCAGTCACCACAAAGTGCAGGTGAATGGATTGGAATACCGCTGGAACCTCATCCACCCGCTCCGCTTCCACCTGGGCCACACAGTCCGTAACATCCTGGCGGGACTTTTTCAGAATATGCATCACGTCGAAAGAAGAGCAGCCGCCCACACCCAACAGCATCAGCTCCATGGGGCGGACACCCTGGTTCTTGCCGCCATGATCCGGTGGCCCATCAATGATAACGGTATGGCCTGAACCGGACTCAGCTTCAAACTTGACGTCGCCGGCCCAGCGAATGGTTGCTTTCATCAATCACTCCCGCAAGGCATTGGTAACCGGAGCGAGCCCGGCCATGTAAGCCGCGCAAGATAACATGAAACTCCCGTGGGTGTGCAAGAATTTTGCCCCGATCAAGATCACTTTTTGATCGATTTTTTCCACAAACAGCCAAACGGTCTTTGTGCGCAGAAAAACGGCGCAGCCGTTCACACATGCTTCTTGAAATTTACGTTATAATTGTTTGATCTACATTGATTTTCAATCACTACCCAGCTTGGTCCACATGGGGCACGCTGTCTGACGGGTGCCAAACGGTACTTAAAGTAGCGACCCATGGCTTTTAGGGCCATAATGAATAAATTAGAAAGATCAATAGTCTTCAGCGAGTACGCTCGAAACATCACAACAATACCGGGTCATGAAATGACGTTAAAACCAAATCGCTTAATTCCAGACACGGAACACTTTCTGGCACATTGTCATCGACGTAAATATCCCGCCAAAAGCACATTGATTTATGCCGGTGATGACTCCGACGCTCTTTATTACATTATCAAGGGCACCGTCATGGTGGTTATCGAGGACGATGACGGCCGAGAAATGATCATGGCCTATCTCAACGAGGGGGATTTCTTCGGTGAAATGGGCCTGTTTGACGAAGCCGCCGGCCGCAGTGCCTGGATCCGTGCCAAAACCGAGTGTGAAGTCGCTGAAATCAGCTACACCAAATTCAAACAACTGGCCAAGGAAGACGCCGATATTCTGTTTGCCGTCAGCGCCCAGATTGCCGGTCGCCTGCGCGCCACGACGCGCAAAGTGGGTGATCTGGCGTTTCTGGATGTCACCGGCCGGGTGGCCCGTACCCTGATCGACCTCTGCAAACAACCGGAAGCCATGACCCATCCCGACGGCATGCAGATCAAGATCACCCGCCAGGAAATCGGTCGCATCGTGGGTTGCTCCCGGGAGATGGTAGGCCGGGTACTGAAGAGCCTGGAAGAACAGGGCCTGATTCAGGTGAAAGGCAAAACCATGGTGGTGTACGGAACCCGCTAACCGATTGCGAATGATAATAAAAAAGCCGCTCAATGAGCGGCTTTTTTATTGAACTCTTATTTAACCCTTATTGAACTCGATTGGATTAAATACCTGGATGCCTAGATGTACTCAATATCATCCAGGGTGTTCAGGGGATAATGGGCCGGATAGGGCCGTGTGGCCACACCACTGTCCACCGCTGCCTGCGCAACCGCAGCCGACACCGCGCCCAACAAGCGCGGGTCCGTTGGCTTGGGAATGATGTAATCGCGGCCAAACTCCATCTCGATACCATCATAAGCATCTTTCACCACCTGCGGTACCGGCTCTTTGGTCAGGTTGCTGATGGCATGTACGGCGGCAATCTTCATTGCCTCATTGATGCGGGTAGCGCGCACATCCAGCGCACCACGGAAAATATAGGGAAAGCCCAACACGTTGTTCACCTGATTGGGGTAATCACTGCGCCCGGTGGCCACAATCACATCATCGCGGGTTTCATAGGCCACTTCCGGACGAATCTCCGGATCCGGATTGGCCAGCGCGAACACCACGGGATTGGGTGCCATCAGATTCAGCATCTCGGGAGTCAGCAGGTTGGCACTGGAAACTCCGATAAACACATCGGCACCGGCCAGCGCATCTTCCAGGGTGCGCTTATCGGTTTCGTGGGCAAACGCAGCCTTGTACTGATTGAGGTCGGTACGCCCGGAATGGATCACACCGTTACGGTCCAGCACATAAATATTTTCTTTGCGGGCCCCCATTTCCATAATCAGCTTGAGGGTGGCCACACCCGCGGCCCCGGCACCAATACAGACAATGGAGATGTCTTCAATTTTTTTGTTCTGCAGCTCCAGGGCATTTACCAGGCCGGCGGCGGCAATGATGGCAGTACCATGCTGATCATCATGGAAGATGGGAATATCACATTGCTCAACCAACACCCGCTCGATCTCAAAGCATTCCGGCGCTTTGATGTCTTCCAGATTAATGCCGCCGAAGGTGGGCGAAATACGCTTCACCGTATCGATAAAGGCTTGGGGACTCTCCGCATCCACTTCGATATCGAACACATCAATACCGGCAAAACGCTTGAACAGAACCCCTTTGCCTTCCATGACCGGTTTGCTGGCCAGCCCCCCCAGATTTCCCAAACCCAGAATCGCCGTGCCATCGCTGATCACCGCCACAAGATTGCCTTTGTTGGTATATCGGTAAGCGTTTTCAGGATCACGGGCAATTTCACGTACCGGCTCAGCCACGCCGGGGCTGTACGCCAGAGACAGATCGCGGGCGGTTTCGGTAGGTTTGGTTAGCTCCACACTGATCTTGCCGGGACGCGGTTTGGCATGATAATCAAGTGCAGCTTGTTTTAAATCTGACATAAATTTCTGCTTCCCATGGATGGGTTGGCGGTACTGACAACAGGTCGAAATGAGGGTTCGCGATCTGCTTGACTTCCCCCTGCCAAAGCCGGGTTCAGCAGGGGTCGTGTAGCATAGCGAAATCACCTCGGGCTCTCAATAAAAGAATAGACTGTCCAGGATCTGATTGAAGGATTAGGCCGGATTATAAAAAAGATCCGGCGAAAAACCGGAAAATCCCCTATCCGGGTGGCAGAACCTGCCACGATGTCTGATGGGTCACTTTCATCTGATAGCGCTTGCGCTGGCCTTGGCGTACCAGCGCCGGCGTATTGCCGTTCCAGGTCAGGCGATCGGAAAGCCAACCACGGGCTTCCAGGCGCAACGCCTGCTCCGGCTTTCCTCCCTGGGCAACCGCCACCAGTCGATCCAGCAACGCGCTGTCTATATAAGGAGCCGCATTGCGTTCCACTTTCAGTGTCACCTGCCCTGCCAGCTCCACAAACACCGCCCGCTTGCTGAGTTCCACCGACTCCACCTGCCCTTCAACCCGGGCATAGCCGGGCCGCAACCTGTCACTGGTGGCGGGAATGGCGGCATAGTAGTCATGCCCCCACACACCTCTGGCGTTCATACGCGCCTGTTGTTGCGCGTGGGCATAGCAATCCACATAACGCAGATTGGGTACGATGGCCACCTGAAACCCCATTCCCTGTTGCAACAACGCGGCAATGAGACTGTTGCCTTCCCGGTCAAACAGGTGCCCCAGCACACGACCATACCGGTCGTGCTGGTCTGATCCCTGCAGCAGGCGAATGGGTTTATTGCTCAGCAACGCCTGCAACTGATCCTTGGCCTGCAGCGCCAGCGGTTCCTCTGTGTTGCCGCCGTGGGCCACTTCCGGCGTATTGATTCCCACCAGGCGCACCTTGCGGCCATCCACCAGGCGCACGGTATCACCGTCAAATACCGATTCTATCTGCACCGTTTCCACCGCCAGCCCGGGCTCCAGCGCACACAGGGCCTGCAGTGGGGCCGGCAACAGTGCGAGCCACAAAAAACAGACAATAAAAAAGGCCCCCAAGGGAGCCTTTCTCAGCGAACAACCCACAGAACGCATGGGCCGCATTACTTGGAGCGGCGTACCGCGCCAAAACGCTTTTTGAATTTGTCGATACGGCCGCCGGTGTCAACCACCTTTTGTTGGCCGGTGTAGAACGGGTGACAGGCAGAGCACACGTCCAGGTGGATATCTTCTTTCATGGTGGAGCGCGTCTCGATCACGTTGCCGCAGGTGCACGTGGCCTTGATGTCGTTGTATTCTGGATGGATGCCTTGTTTCATGGTGTCACCTGATCTCTCTTCAGTGCATGCCGCCACCTGATCTTTTGCCAGGCACCGCATGAATTGTTGAACATTCGCAATACGAGTATCGTATCCAAGGGCGCGAATCATACCAAAGTGTGGCAAATTGGCAAGCAAAGCATTAACCTTTACCGTTCTTTTTCCTTTATACACCAATAACCCTTTGGAATTTAAAGCTTTTTTATGGGAAAGCCAGGATCTCACACCATTATTCAAGTGGCTTTGCCGGTGCCCCTGCGGCGCACTTTCGACTACCTGCCCAAACCGGATACGCCGGTCAACCTGCTGCAGCCCGGCACCCGGGTGAAAGTGCCCTTCGGCAAGCGGCAACTGATAGGTATCATTCACGGTGTGATCCCCCACTCCAGCTATGGTGATGACAACCTGAAAACCATCACCGGCCTGCTGGATGAAGAGGCGGCTTTTGGTGATGAGCTGGTGACCCTCTGCCAATGGGCGGCCAACTACTATCACCACCCTCTGGGGGATGTCTATGCCCATGCCCTGCCCACCCTGTTACGCAATAAGGATGACTCCTGGGAAGAGGTCAGCACGCGCTGGCGCCTGACCCAGAAAGGCCGTCTGATCGGGTTTGATCAGATGAAACGCGCCAAACGCCAGATCCACGCACTGGAGATCCTGCGCGAACACCCTGATGGACTGCATCAGCCATTGCTGAAAGGATTTGAGGTGGAACCTACCACGTTGCGGGCACTGCAGGACAAAGGCCTGGTGGAGCAACACGCCGATCGCCCACCCCGCCAGCACTGGTGGCAAGAGCACATGCTGGCGGAAAGCCCTCTGACCCTGAACGAGGAACAACGCCACGCCCTGCAACCCATTATTGCAAACCAGGGCTTCCGCCCCTTTCTGTTGGAGGGTGTTACCGGCAGCGGCAAAACCGAGGTCTACCTGCAGGCCATCCATCACTGCCTGCAGCAGGGTAAACAGGCCCTGGTATTGGTGCCGGAAATCGGCCTGACACCGCAGACGCTGCACCGTTTTCAACACCGTTTTGCGGTGCCGGTGGTGAGCTTTCATTCCCATCTCAGCGACCGTGAGCGCCTCACCAGTTGGCGCAAAGCCCGCAACGGCGAAGTCGCCATTGTCCTGGGGACCCGTTCGGCCCTGTTCTGCCCCATGGAAAACCTGGGCATGATCATAGTCGATGAAGAACACGATTTATCCTACAAACAGCAGGAAGGCTTCCGCTACAACGCCCGCGATCTGGCCATCATCCGTGCCCGCCTGCTTGATATTCCGGTGGTGCTCGGCAGTGCCACCCCCACCCTGGAGAGCCTGCACAATGCCCGCAGCGGCCGCTACGAACACCTGACGTTGAATCGGCGGGCCGGGAAGGCGATGCCGCCCCACTTCCGGGTGCTGGATATCCGCCAAAAAGCACTGACCCACGGTATGGCGCCGGAGCTGCTCACGGATATGGAAGCCCGCCTTAAAGCCGGGCGACAGGTTCTGGTGTTCATCAACCGGCGGGGCTATGCGCCGGTGTTGATGTGCCACGATTGCGGCTGGTTCAAGGAATGCCCCCACTGCGATCACCGCATGACCTGTCATGCCAACCCGGCCCATTTGCATTGCCACCATTGCAACCATCAGCTGGCCATTCCCCGTTACTGCGGCAACTGCAAGAGCACAGACCTGCGCCCCATCGGCATGGGTACAGAACGGCTGGAAGACAACCTGACGGCTCTGTTTCCCAAATTTCCGGTGATACGAATCGATCGCGACACCACAGGGCGCAAGGAAGCCATGAGCAGGCACCTGGAGCGCATTCATTCCGGTGAGCCCTGCATTCTGGTGGGCACCCAGATGTTGGCCAAGGGCCACCACTTTCCCAAAGTGACCCTGGTGGCGGTCTGTGACATCGATGCCGGTTTGTTCGCCGCCGATTTCCGGGCCACGGAACATACGGCGCAACTGCTGATGCAGGTGGCCGGCCGATCCGGCCGCGGTGCCGACCAGGGGACGGTCATTCTGCAGACCCACCAGCCCGCCCACCCCCTGCTGCAAACCCTGCTCAGTGAAGGCTATGGCGCCTTTGCCACTGAGCTGACCAATGAGCGCCGTCTGCTGGGCATGCCACCCTACGGTTATCTGGCGCTGTTGCGGGCGGAAAGCAGCGATCCGCGTCAGGCTGCCCAGTTTCTGAACCAGATTGAACACTGGCTGCAACCGCAGGCTCAGGCATTGAATGTGGAAGTGTGGGGGCCAGCCCCGGCACTGATGCCGAAAAAAGCCCGCCGCTATCGTTTTCAGTTAATGCTGCGGGCGGAACAGCGCCCGGCTCTGCAACAATTACTGAAACAGGCAGTAAAAAAAGTGGAGCAGGATGCCGGGCACCGCCTGAAATGGAGTGTGGATGTGGATCCGGTAACGCTGGATTAAGCGGTCACGGGGCGGCCTGGCCGACACCGGGCCCGCCGTTTTCGTCGTCCTGGATGACGCAGGGCAGCACAAACGGTTCCACCGCCTGCACCATGGACCCCTCCCCATCCGCAAACCGGCTACCCACCACCTGCAGTACGTCATCATTTATTTTTCCGGTGGGGTCAACATAGACCATGCCGGCATCGCCCTCCTCCCGAAAGGAGCGCTGCCGCGGCGCCGTTACCAGGCGCAACAGCCGCGCCCGCAACAACGCATCATCCAGACTGTTGATGTACTCCAGTGCGAACAGGGTAATCAACATGGGAGAGCCCAGGTCACGGGTAAGGGCATGCAGGGTGGACGATTCTCCGACACTGAACTGGCCGTCTTCGCCGTAGTAATGTCGCAACAGGTTATAACTGTTGTGCAGGCGTTTCAGTTGGCGGGGATTGCTGAAGCCAAAGTGCTGCACCCATTTTTTGAAAAGCTGCTTTTGCTGTTCACTGAGACCCAGCTGCACTGCGGGATGGGCAACGCTGTCTGCCACCGTGGCAGGCAATGGCTTGGAAGTGGCCGAAGGGGAGCCTGGCGCGCCGGACGTCTCCTGCCAGATGGACTCCAGATAACCGGCAATGGCAGGGCCATCCGCCGCGGTGAGTGTGATCGGCATATGAATGACTTTGGCCAGGTAATCCCGCGCAATGGCCTGCGGATTACTGAGCCTGTGATGCTGGGCCAACGCCTGATAGTGCAGGGCCAGCGCCGCCAGCGCAATGCGCTGATCCACGGCGATGATCACCGTCACCTGTGGAATATCCAGCACCAGTCTCACCGCCTCAAACACCTTGACGATCCCTTCCTGACCACAGCGGTCCAGATCGTCCACCAGGAACAACAAACGCTTTTTACGGCCAAAGGCGGGGTTCAAGCGCACCTTGCACAACGCACTGATCTGCTTGCGCATGACCGGAATCGAGCCCAGATGCTCGCCGTAATCCGGCAGCTTCAGGTAGGTCATCCACTCTTTTGCCAAGGGCATGGCCAGCAGGGATTTCATCTGCCGGAACAGCATCACCAGTGCCACCATGGCACCTCCCCCCATCACCATCTGCGCGCCGGTTCCGGCTGCCATCACCCCCGCCGCCATGGTTTCCACATCGTGCCAACTGAGGTTCAGCACCATCAGCAACAGCAGTATTGCCAGCACCAACAGGCGCGGCCCGTGCAGTGCCACGGCAAACCGGAACATCATGGGGACACGCACACAGAACCACCATACCAGCGGCGCCAGCGCAGCCTTTACAGGGTGTTCCCGGGTGCCACCCCCCACCCCCTCACGGCGATTGGGCGCCACCGGATAACTGGACAGGGCTTTCAACATCTCCTGGGCCATGCCGGCCTGCAGATTGTTGGTGTGCTCATATTCCCAGGCATTGAAGGTGCCAAACAGAAACGGCTGCTGTTCCCGGCGCGCCCACAACGCCTGTTTCAGCAGGTTCACAGTGGTGGATTTACCTACCCCCCAATCCCCCAGCAAGCCGATGGTTTGATGGTGCTCGTTGTCGCCGCTCAACACGGTGGCCAGGGCTTCCACCAAACGGGTGCGATTCAATCGATCCTGATCGCTTATGCACTCAGCGCTCTGGCGTCGGGAAGGTTTATAGCCGGATTCGGAAGTCTGCCTTGATGGCTTTGTAAAAGATTCCGACTCTGAATCGGGTTGTTCTGGCTGGCTGCTCACCGGGAATATCCTGCCGCTGGTTTTCATCTAAGAGGTATGCACACCTTAACCCTAACCCAGTTACGCAAGGTTGCCCACCCGGAGTTGCAGATAAAAAAAGGCCCGCAGGTGCTTAGGCTGCGGGCTGCTTAACGCCTGAAGGTAAAACGCATTAACGGTTGGCCAGATGGCGCCGGGTCACCAGTAATCCCGCCAAGCCCACTGCCAACACCACAAATACCGGAGGCTCAGGCACATTGGCGTAGGCGTGGTTGTCGCTTTCAAAGGCATATCCATCACTGCTGAGCATCACCATGTCAAACAGGTCGCCGCCGCTGAACATAAAATTTATGAACCGGTTGGAGGTCCAGGAGCCCTGCCCGCCATCGGCGCTCAGCGGCCCCAGGTCAGCGCCACCAAAGCCGCCCACCCAGGTACCTTCCAGATAAAAGTCGATGCTGTTGTAATTGTCGATGGAGCCCCAGTACAGGCCATAATAATTGTACGCGCCATCCAGACCGAGACTGACGGAGCCGCTCCCGCCATTCTGTGGAACACTCAAATAGGCGCTGTCGATCCCATAGGGGGAGGCATAACGCCCGGACAAACTGCCACTGACAATCTGCCCGTTACCGGAGCAACTGACCGCGCTGCCACAACTGTAATCATTGAAATCAATGGTGGTGGCACCGCTGACTTCAGTGCTGTAAATACCCACCTCTGAGACATAGAATTCCACCGCGGACTGCGTTGTAAACGGCACAGCAAGGAGAACGAAAGCGGATAGCAATCGAAGTGCAGACATGATGTTGACCTCAAATTCCTTTTGTTCCTGTCGAATCACAAAATGTGATCCAGTTCACACTTCTTCCGTGTGCAAACTTAAGGCCAAACACATGTTTACATTATATTTCAGTAGGTTATCACAAGGCGGCAAAACAATTGTAACCGAACTGTAAAGTTGATCGACAGCCCCTAAACGCATTCGAATGAAGTGTTTCGGCTCAGCAATGTGGCCACCACCCGATCACGGCCGGCATCCTTCGCCCGATACAGGTTGTCGTCCGCCACTTTGAGGGCCAACTCGCCATCGCCATCGTTGACTTGCACAATACCGATGCTCATGGTGACCTGGAAGCTGGCGTCTCCGCTGCCGAAGATATGGTGGCTCAGGTAGCGACGAATCTTTTCTGCCACTTTTTCAGCCTGCTTCAACTTGGTTTCCGGCAACAGCACCACAAATTCTTCCCCGCCAAAACGCGCCACCTGATCGCCGGCAGAGCGGGTACATTGCTGCAGTATGCGACCCACCGCCCGCAGCACCTCATCGCCGGCCGGATGACCCCAGGTATCGTTCACCCGCTTGAAATTATCCACATCGCACATCAGCACACACATGGACTGCCGCTTGCGACTGTGACGCCGGCTTTCCATATCCAGCTGCGCCATAAAGTGACTGCGATTGGCGATGCCGGTGAGCACATCGGTCACCACCATGCGCTCCAGCTCCAGCTTCTCCCGATCCATGAAGTACCCCAGCACAAAGAAAAACACCAGCATGGGCAGTGCAATCATGGCGTAGATCATGCGCAACCAGAATGACCACCAGTTATCCAGCGCCTCGCCCACAAAAATGGGGGCGTTCAACATGGGCGCGTAGGGCAATGTATTGGTCCAGAAACCGATTTCACTGCACACAAACAGCAGGACCATAACCACAGAGATGGGTTTGTAGACATCCGGCTTGAACAGGGCACGCACCAGCAGCACCATGCCCAGGCACAGCAGCATCAGCGGGGAATCCTTATAGCCGTAGCTGACGCTGAGTGCGGTCACCGCCAGAAACATCACGGTCACCGTGAACAGAGAAAGCCAGGGGTAGTCCGCATCGGAAGTGCGCCGTGACCAGCTGAACACCGCCACACCGCCCAGTACCAGGGAACTCATCACGATCACAATCTGGGTAAAGGGCACTACATCCCAGTTGTAAATGTGCCGATGATCCTGGTCGGCCATGGCCAGAAAGGGCATCAAAATAAAAATGAAGAACAGCGGTAACGGCAGTGCCGACGCAACCAGGCAAGCGGTGATGTCCCGTTGCTGACGAAACCAGGATTCAAGCCAGAGAAGCCACCCGTTCACGGAACAGTACCTCCTCTTCCACTGAAGCAACGATGATATCGCGCCCCTGAGCCTTGGCCTTGTACAGATTGGCGTCGGCATAATGCAGCAGGTTTTCCGGCAATAAATCCCGGCTTTCCACCACGCCCATGCTGAGTGTTACGGTAAAGCTTTTGCCGGAGCAGAAAAAGGGCAGGGTCTGCAGGCTCTTTTCCACCCGGCGGCACACCTTCAGCGCTCCCTCCAGGTCGGTCTCCGGCATCAGAATCGCAAACTCCTCACCGCCCACCCGGGCCGGCAGGTCTGCGGGCACCCGCATGTGCCGGGACAGCACATCCGCCAGGCCCCGCAGTACCGCATCCCCCATCAGATGGCCGTAGGTGTCGTTAATGCGTTTGAAATGATCGGCATCAATCATCACCAGGCAAAGAGGTTGCCGCGACCGCTGTTGCCGCTCGCACTCCTCTGCCAGGCGTTGCATAAAATAACGACGGTTGGACAACCCGGTGAGGGAATCCAGCTTTGACAGCGTGGTGAGATTGTGGCGATGATAATCGTATTGATCGAACAACACCCAGGCAATAAACCCATAGGCAATAACACTGGTGTACAAAACACCGGTTCGAAACACCTCCGCCATCAGATGCTGCTCACCATTTTCGAACGCACCGGGGGCATAGCCGGGGGCGTAATCCACCAGCCCGGTATAGATAGCCAGATCGTTGGCCCAATAAAAAAGCATGCCAATGGCCACACCAAATGCCACTGAACGCCGATCCAGGATCAGCAGGCCAATGGGTATAATCCCCACGATGACCAGATTGGTGGGGAATGTGAGGTTACCCCCCAGAAAGGCTTCATAGGCAAAGGCCACACCCACGATGGTGGCAAGGAAAACACTGGTTTTGGGGCGGGGTTCAGGGTTCAGGCGCCGCCGCCACAGCACCACCACCAGCGCCCATTGCAGCAACACGGCCGAGCCCAACACCAGATTGCCAATGATCATGTATTTCGGAACCAGATATTCCCGCCATTCCGGCACCCACAGCCCCGCACTCTGGGCCGCCATAAAGGCCAACAGGAAAGGCGTGTTGAGACTCACCGCCAATATGCAGCGCTGGCTGGGGGTAGCGTGAATCAGAAAGTTGCGGATGGCTTGCAGCATCAGTGAGCCCGTATTATTGGATTTTATTTTGGACTTTGGACCATTGTGCATATTGCGGTCAGGCAAGCCCATAGCCTGCTACGTGTATAAACGATTCGTTACCAAGCGCTACCTTTGCATACACACTGCAATTAACTTATTGGATTAGATTATTTCTCAGCCTAAGCCATATCCCGGGACAACTGGCTTTCAAGCGGCCAAACCGCCATAATACGCGGCTATTTTTCCCATTCTCCACGTTCACTCAATCAAGCGAAGCACAACAGCCATGAAAGAAGCGCTACAAGCCCTGCTGGAAACCACCTTTGACAACCTGATTGGCCAAGGCATTATTCCGGAGGGCGCGCCACGGCGAATTCAGGTGGACCGCACCAAAGACAAGTCCCACGGCGATTTCGCCACCAATCTGGCCATGATTCTGGCCAAGCCAGCGGGTAAAAAACCACGGGACCTGGCCCAGCTGATCGTGGACAACCTGCCAGCCAACGATGCCATTACCAAGGTGGACATCGCCGGCCCTGGGTTCATCAACTTCTTCATGAACGATGCCACCCGCTTTGCCGTGGTTGAGCAGGTTCTGCAGGACACCGCCGCCTTCTGTTCGCCGGATGTGGGCCAGGGTGAAAAAGTCCTGCTGGAGTTTGTGTCTGCCAACCCCACCGGGCCCATGCACGTGGGGCACGGCCGCGGTGCGGCCTATGGGTCGGCGCTGGCCAACCTGCTGCAGGCCACCGGCTACCAGGTGCACCGGGAATACTATATCAATGACGCCGGCCGACAGGCGGACGTACTGGCGGTGTCCGTTTACCTGCGCTACCTGGAAGCCTGCGGCGAGACCGTTGCCATTCCGTCACGGGCCTATCCCGGGGAGTACGTGAAAGAATGCGGCGCCGACCTGTTCAACCAGGTGGGCAAACAGTATTTCCACCCCTACCCTACCGTGCTGGCCGGTGTGCCGGAGGACCCGGAAGGCGAAGGGGACGAGATCAAGATGGCGAAGGAACGGCATCTGGATGCCCTCATCGAAAAAGTACGCAATCTGCTGGGAGACGGCTATCGCACGGTGCAGGACTTTGGCCTCAACGCCCAGCTGGACGCCATCCGTGCCACCCTCAAAGCCTTTAATGTGGAATTCGATCAATGGTTTTCCGAACGCACCCTGGAACAGAACGGAGCCATCGAAAAAGCCATTAATCGCCTGCGCGAGCGGGGCCATGTCTACGAGAAGGACGGTGCCATCTGGCTGCGCACCTCTGAGCTCGGCGACGAAAAAGACCGCGTACTGATTCGGGACAACGGCCTGCACACCTACTTTGCCGCCGACGTCGCCTACCACCTGGATAAACTGGACCGCGGTTTTGAAAACCTGATCGATGTCTGGGGTGCGGATCACCACGGTTACATCGCCCGGGTCAAGGCCGCCATTGAAGCCCTCACCGGTAAGGGTGACCTGTTCCATGTGGCCCTGATCCAGTTTGTCACCCTGTCCTCCGGCCGTATGGGTAAACGCTCCGGTAATTTCGTCACCCTGTCGCAACTGATCGAGGAAGCCGGCAACGACGCCACCCGTTTTTTCTACCTGACCCGGTCGCCGGAACAGCATCTTGAATTCGACATCGACCTGGCCCGCTCCCAGACCTCGGATAACCCGGTGTTCTATCTGCAATATGCCCACGCCCGCGTGTGCAGCATGTTACGGGAGCTGGAAGAGCGCAAGCTGA